>ULMR01022687.1_pt1 | contig 32584 bp, 40 predicted proteins | sample 1951711 | NCBI WGS metagenome assembly ULMR01 (sample SAMEA4835556, study PRJEB28245) | human gut metagenome | biome: gut microbiome; material: fecal sample | place: Denmark | collected 2008 | reverse complement strand
AGAATGTGACTAAATGTCACATTGGAGGAGAGGGCGCGAAGCGCATCCACCACAAACGATAAAAGCATGTTCCGTGAAAATTTAATATTTTTTTGTGTCGATGTGGTGGAATGGTAGACACGCATGCTTGAGGTGCATGTGGCGAGAGCTGTGGGGGTTCAAGTCCCCCCGTCGACACCATAAAAAAGGCTAACACAAAATTATTTTTTTATGTTTGCCTAAATGCTTAACCTCTGAACTTATTTATGTTAGTCAATAAAGGTATTTCGGGGATATATTCCAGAATAACACGTTTGTAAGGCTCAGAACCGATTACTGTTCCTGTATGGTAATCGAGTTGTTCTATTAACCTATCTTCTCTTGAAATCAATTTGAACTTAGACAATGCTGGAAAAACAACCTCGCCACCGTGTTCCATATTTGAAGATATTTGTGAACCTTTAGGTATTCTATATTCTATCAACATAGGATCAAGTACTTTCTGTCCTTCAATATTATATGCGCTACCCATATATTGCTTAGCACCCAATTTATAATGTGCACCATAAGCATATCCTCTTGTTGGAATTATAATATCTCCAACATTTGCTGAATTTATAACATCATAATCTTGTCTTGGTGCTCCTATACGTCGGTTTACACCTCTATAAGCAACACAATCTCTTGGCTGAGGTATTAGTTTTGTAAAAGCAGCATTATCTTTTAACAACAATTCAGTTTGATAATCAAATTCCTCCATTTCTTCTTGAATTCGCTCTTTATATCTATTGTAATTTTTATTTTTTAAGTATTCTAGGTGTTTAATTCGTTCTTCAAACGTAGAATTACAAAATCTATTATAACTGTGAAAATTATGATGGTCATTTACCATAGTTTCACCTCTCATACAATACGGCGTGGAATAACCCTCAGGGGGGTGTTCCATCCAAGAGTCAACTTTTTTTACAAATGTATCTGTTTTTAGTTCAGGTTTATATTTGACACCTTGTATATCTGTTGTTTTAATTGATTTAGTTTGCAAAACACTGTTTTTCTCACATGCTTTTAACCAAGCTGAAGTTTTTTGTGCTAAACTCATTCCAAGTTTTTCTAAACCCATAAAATTTCCTTAATTTCTTTTTAAAACCACTATAATGCAATAAAGTATTTTTTTTATTTTAAATTGCCTGATTTTAAATATTCAACGTAAATAATCTTAACATTTCACCCCTAAAAAATTTCTCATATTGTAATACTCTTGAGGAGACTGTTTCATTAGTGAAATCAGTTCAACGCAGAGGTTATTCATACAACTTGTTTGTGATATATTATTACTTGAGGGTTCCAGAGTCTGGAGTTTCTCGACAATTAAAAAAGGGATAACATTTGTTGTCCCTTTTATTTCGATAAGTTTAATATAGTTTCATTTAAGCCATTACATCAATAATTTGACCAGTTTGCATTGCTTTATTAGCACACTGAGCAAATTTATCACTATTTACAGGAATTCTATCAGTTAAAGGGGTAATGCCATTTGGACCTTGAGCGAAAGTATTATAGCTGACAAAGGTTGTTCCATCAGGATTTTTTCCTATATGAGTTATATTATAAGGATTTATGTAATCATTTCCTACTTTAATATAACCAGTTGACATTAACTGTTGCATAACACTCCTTTCTATGTAAAACACTTTTTATAAAAACTTTTATTATGCAATTGTAAAAACATATAAAAATAATAATTGCTTTAATATTAATATTTGTAAATTCAAATTTTACATTTCTATTCAAAAATAATTCTGATATTGTAATATTCTTTATTTGACTGTTTCAAATTCATAAAGAATATAGATATAACTTAATTAGCAATTCATTTGATAAACTTGCCTAAAAAAGAATTTTAGAACAACTTTGTTTTAGTTTTAACATCCAATAACCATCGTTTTCTTTTGGATTAAATTTAGTCCACCAACCAAAAGGATATTCTTGTTTTACATGTTCCAAAAGTTTTGTATATTCAATATAATATTCGTGCTTCAAATCAGCTTGGAATTTGCCTAGCCAAGATGTTGCTTTTGAAAAATATTTACCGACAAAAACAGACTTGTATTCATCTAACAAATTTTCAGATTTCAACATTTCTTCTACTCCGTAGAAAACATAAATCGGAGAAAAATTCTTTTTCTTTTTCACAGTCATCGCAGAGCCCTTACGGTTTTTACGATAACAATAAATATTTTCAGGCAAAAGCGCAATCCTTTCTGCCTTAATCATTGAATGGAAGAATGGAAGCTGATCCTGTCCAACTTTTATATCCTGAAATTTTATATTATTTTTTATCAAAAAATCTCTTTTATATAATTTTGTCCAAGCTGTTGACGGAAATTTGAAAATATCTTTTTTTATATCTTTTGCAGAGAACACTTTATTCAAATATTTTTTCGGCAATTTATCAGCACTATATCCGCCTTTTTTGCCTTTGCCGTCATAGTAAGAAAGCCCGCCAAAAATTAAGATATCAGTATTTAATTCATCAGCTTTTGCAATAATTTTATCAAAAACGTTTTCTTCAACCCAATCATCACCGTCTACAAAATAGATATAATCACCTTTTGCAATAGCAAGTCCTGCATTTCTTGCAATTCCTGAACCTTCATTTTTTTTATCAATAATAATTATACGGTCATCTTTCTCCTTATAACTTTGCAAAACTGATAAAGAATTATCAGAAGAACCGTCATTTACGCATATAATTTCAAAATCTTTAAACGCTTGATTTAAAATACTATCCAAACATTGTGGAATATATTTTTCAACATTATAAATCGGAATTATAACAGATAGTTTTGTCATAAATTGATTATAGCATAAAACAAGGAAAAGAGATTCTGAAACAAGTTCAGAATGACAATTTTATCATTTTTTACATGCAAAATAAACAAGTTCCCAATAACGAATTTGCTATTTTGAGCAAAAAGTTTTATAAAAACTCAAATATTATTATCTGCCGATTTCTGTTGCTCTTTGTGCCATTGATTTTGTAATATTTATCAAAGCAAGGTTTGCTTCATAAGCTCTTTGAGCAAGAATTGCATCTGCCATATCAACAGCAGGGTTAACGTTAGACGCTCTTATATAACCGTTTGCATCAGCATCTGGATGTCCCGGGCTATAAATTTTATCACCCAAAGTCGGATCTTCAACACATCCGTTAAATACAACACCACCCTGCAAATATGGTAATGTGCCAATACCAAAAACATCTTCCTTCATAGCGTTCATAACCCCATGGAAAGAGATATCTTCTGTTGCATTCAAAACAGGGATTTTTCTTACGTAATTCGGAGTATCAACATTAGCTATGTTTTTTGCATGAATATCTATCCTTAAGCCATGAGCTCTTAAGGCATTTTCGCCAATATTCATAGATTCCATTATACTCATAATTTACGCCTTTCTAGTTTTACCTCACCAGTCTTGTTTTATTGTATTGTTTACGGAATTAAAATTTTATTTTAAATTCTATTTTCCGACATTTATTACAGTTTTCATTTCTGTAATTATATTAGACATTCTTCTTGTTGCCATCGTATAAAGTATTGAGTTTTTTTGCAATTCCATCAATTCCTTTGCAGGCTCAATTTCTTCATACGTTTTTTCTTCAATTACACCTGAAGGGCCTAATTTTTCAGATAATTTTGTTTCCAAAGGACTATTCATTGTATTTAGATAATCCCCAAAATTAATATCACGACGAACATACCCCGGAGTATCAACATTGGCCAAATTTGAGCCTAATGCACGTTGTTTCTGGGATATCAAATCCATCATTAATGTAACTTTGCCCATATTATCTAATGGTGTAAACATTTTTTAACCTTTCTTTTTTATTGAGCGAAATGCTCTTTTTCATGTTGTCAGATAAAGTTTTATTCAAAACTTAGGTGGCAGATTATTCTCTGATATTTATTGCTTTGTTATACATATCATCAACAACTTTCATCATACGTGTACTTGCAAGAAGTGATGCGTTTAGTCTTAGCATTTCTGAAGTTGCAGAATACACATCAGTATTGGAATTTTCCAAATTATTTTGACAGAAGCATTTATGATTTTTTACAAGAATAGGTTCTCCTGAGTCTGCTGTCGCTCTAAGTTTATTCATGCCTGCCTGTTCAAGGTTTTCTTGAGAAGGGAAACGAACAAGTGGAATTGTACCTAATTTTTTAGGCTGTGTATTTGCGGTATCGTAAGAATAAACTTCTCCGTTTGGTTTAATTTCAAATTTGTAGCAATTAGCAGGAATTATAATTCCTTCACCGACAACCCAATCATCAGAAGTTACAAGGTAACCGTTTTTACCTTGTTTAAAAGCACCATCTCTTGTGTATGCAACTTCGCCATCTGGAGAAACAACAGGGATAAAGCCGGTTCCGTTAATCGCAACATCATAAGGATTGGATGTAATTTGAATAGAGCCTTGTTCATAATCAGTTCTGATAGCACCTGTTAAATATCCGTCTTCATTCAACATTTGTTCAAAGCTAACGGATTTATAACCTCTTGTATTTAAGTTTGCAAGACTGTTTGCAACATAACCGAATTTTTCAAATTGAGTTATTACGTTATTTGCGCCTTTTCTTACTATACCTTGCATGCTGTACATAATTTATTCCTCACCTTTTATTATGACGTTGTTCCTAACTGTGAAATTACCTTTTGTAAATTCTGATTTTGAATCATAAATATTTGCCTGTTCGCTTCAAAATTTCTTATAATCGGCATCATAGAAATAAATTCATTTTGAAGTGAAACGTTTGAATATTCGTTATACCCTTGTTTGACTTGCGGATCAAGCACTGCTACGCCATTTGAATCCACAACGCCAAGATATGCAACATCTTCCAGTTTGTGGGTATTTTTATTAAAGACGCTCACAAGTCCTTTTGAATTGATTTTTACATCTTCAATTTTTTCAGGCACAATCGGAAGTTGTATTGGCGTTCCTGCACTTGAAAGAACTTGAGCATCTTCAAGAGTTAACAAGTTTCCGTTTTTATCAAGCTTAAACGTCCGTCACGAGTAAGTTTGACACCGTCTTGAGTTTGAGTTTGAAAATACCCTTTATTTGCGAGTGCTAAATCAAGAGGGTTGTCAGACATTGCAATACGACCGATTTGATCATCAACGATTTGCGAAAGCCCGTGTATGCCAATATATTCAGTAAAAGATGAAACGACAGGTTCTTTTCTTTGATAGCCGATTTTATCAAAACCTGTAATGTTTTCGTTATGCATACCGATAAGATCACTCTGAACTTGCATAGCTCTAAGTGAAGCTGTTATGCCTTTTTCGCAGTACCTTATTCCACCGTTAATTTTCATTACTACCTCTTTTTCTTATACAATCGGACACTTTTGATTATTAATCAATTATTTTTAATAAAATCATCCATTTGTATTAGATATTTAGGTTTTAATGATTTTTTTTTCAAAGTCAATTATATATCTGACAAATTATTCAACAATTTCGTATAAAGATGGGGCTTCTTGAACACTTACATTATTTACAGGAACTTTTAAAACCTTCACGACAACTGTTCTGTTTGCGTATTCAATTTTTATTTCATCGCCTTCTTTTATTTGCTTTGCAGGCTTTGCACTGTTACCGTTTACATAAACACGTCCTGTTTCTGAGACCTCATTTGCAACAGTTCTGCGTTTTATCAATCGTGAAACTTTTAAAAACTTGTCTAATCTCATAATTTCTCCTTTGTATATATTACAATTTATGGTATAATTTGTCCAGAGGATATTAATGAAAAAAAATCTTATTATTTTATTGCTTTCAATGCTCTTGTTACAAAACTCTGTTTTTGCAGCAGTTATTAAATTTGTACAAGTTACGGATTGTCACTTCAGGACAAAAGATACATATAGAGCAGAAGTTTTAGAAAATGCCGTTAATGACATTAATAAAGAAAAAGATATTGCATTTGTCGTATTTACTGGAGATAACCTTGATTCCCCACACGAAGAATATCTGCCTGATTTTTTAAAAATCATAAACAAGTTAGATGTTCCATATTATATCGTAATCGGAAATCATGATGTTTTTAAAAACAACGGACTTTCAAAAGCTCGTTATCTTGAAATAGTAAAATCTTACAACTTTTTCTACAAATATAAAAAACCAAATTATGTATTTAAAAAAGACGGTTTTGTATTCATAGTAGTAGACGGGGCAAAAGAAGTAATTCCCGGTTCTACCGGTTATTACAAAGAAGATACTTTAAAATGGTTAGACAAGCAATTGAAAAAATACAAAAAAGAACCTGTTGTGATATTCCAACATTTTCCGCTTATTTCGACAAAAGAAGTAAGTTCTCATGACGTTTATCAAAAAGAAAAGTATCTTGAGCTTTTGGATAAACATGATAATGTAATTTCAATAGTTGCAGGTCACTTGCATTTTAACAGCGAAATCATGAGAAATGGGGTATATCATATTACATCCCCTACCCTTATAGGTGAACCGCCTGTTTATAAAGTCATAACAGTGACAACTACTAAAGGCTTTTCTCCTATGATTTATACAGAGCTTAAAGAAGTCAATATGGACAAGGAATAGGATTGCATTTTTCATCAAAAAATATTATAATTACACTTAAAAATAGTATAGAAGGAAACAATATATAATGGATGGTTCAGGTAATACAATATTTAATTTGTTTGTAATAGCATTTTTACTATTTTCAAACGGATTTTTTGTTGCTTCCGAATTTGCTATGGTAAAAGTTCGAAAAACCAGAATTGAGCAACTTGTAAATGAGGGCAACTATAATGCTAAAATCGCAATGGAAGCATTAAAAGATTTAGACAAATTCATTGCAGCAGTACAATTAGGTGTTACGATATCAAGTATCGGCTTAGGTTGGGTTGGTGAAGGGACTCTGGCTCATATTATTGAACCGATTTTTGCATTTTTGCCGGGAATAGGTAAAAATATTGCAACTCATACTGCCTCAGTTTCAATTGCATTTGCTCTTATTACATTTTTCCATGTAGTTTTAGGCGAACTTATTCCAAAATCAATCGCACTTGAATATACAGAAAAGACTGCTCTTTGGGTTGCAAAACCTATGCAGATTTTAACATTTATATTCAATCCGTTCATCTGGCTTTTAAACGGGTTTGGGAACTTTGTTTTAAAACTTTTGCATATCCCGCATTCACATAAAGGTTCACTTGTTCACTCAACAGAAGAACTTGATATGCTTGTTAATGCAAGTTATGACGGCGGAGTTCTGAATGAAACAGAAAAAGATATGTTACATAACGTATTCAAATTTTCTGATTTAACAGCAAAACAAGTTATGGTTCCAAGAACCGATATGGTTTGTATTCCTGTTGATATTCCGATGGAAGAACTTAACAAGCTTGCTGCAGAAAATCAATATACAAGATATCCTGTATATGAAGAAGATATTGACCACATAATCGGACTTGTTCATGTTAAAGACTTATATTCTTTATCAATTAAAGATGAAATTTGTCCTGTATCAAAAATTTTAAGAGAAGTACTGCTTGTTCCTGAAACAATCACAATGGATAATCTTGTTCTTGAATTTAAAAAACGTAAAGGACAAATGGCTATTGTAGTTGATGAATTTGGCGGAACTTCAGGTTTGGTAACTCTTGAAGATGTTATTGAAGAAATCTTTGGAGATGTTCAAGACGAATTTGATGAAGAAGAACCTGAAGAAGAAGATATTAAAGAAGTTGCACCTAATACATATATTGCAAATTCAATGATGCGACTTGATGAATTTGCAGAATTTTTCCAAATTAACGAAAAAGAAATTGATGACGATGATATTGATACAATCGGCGGACTTGTCGTAAAACTTCTTGGTCACATCGCAGAAGTTAATGACACCGCAACATTAAACAACTTAACTTTTGTCGTTAAAGAAGTTGATGGCGCAAGAATTACAAAACTTGAAATCATAAAATCCGAACCGGAACCTTCTGAGAAAAAAGAAGATGAAGAAGAAAATTAGAATTTTTCAAAAATAAATTAAGTAATAAAAAAATAGCATGCTCAAAAAATAAGCATGCTATTTTTATACACCACAAACTTTAGGATTTTATAGGACATTTCCTCTTTTTAAATGATGTAGCAAAACCTATATAGTATAGAATAGATATGTAAGATATTTGAACAATATTTGGGAAGTTTAATGAGCCAGAGTTTTGATTTTACATCATACAATAATATAAAAAGGCTGTCTGAAGAAGAGCTTACAGCATTATGGGGAGAATACCTGAAAGACAAAACTAACAAAAGTATTCGCGATACCCTAATTGTTCAATACATATATTTAATCCGTTATGTAGTCGGCCGTGTAAAAGTAACCCTGCCTTCAACAATTTCCATTGAAGATATTGCAGGCTACGGCGTTGAAGGACTTATAAATGCTATCGAAAGATATTCCCCGCAAAAAAATACAAGATTTGAAACTTATGCTTTGATAAGAATAAGAGGTGCTATCTTAGACAGAATAAGAGCACAAGACTTTTTACCAAGAAGCGTAAGAAAGAAAATAAAAGATATTAAAAATGCTCAAGAACACTTGAAACAAGAACTTGGCAGAATGCCGACAACAACAGAAGTCGCTTCATATCTTGATATGGATCCTGATAAAGTTTTACAACTTTTATCAGAAGATACAACAATGACATCTTTGTACGACAAAAAAGGTAATACAGATGACAGTGTTGAAATTATTGACACAATTCAAGATACAAATAAGCTTAATCCTCAAGAACAAGCTGAAGAACAAAACGTTAAGCAAGAACTTGAAAAAGCTTTAAAAAGACTGCCTGAGCGTGAACGTATTATAATGGTTTTGTACTATCAAGAAAACATGACGTTAAAAGAAATTGGTGCGACTATCAACATGTCAGAATCCAGAGTTTGCCAACTTCATGCACAAGCCATTATGAAATTGAAAAATATCTTGAGCGAAAACAGAACTACAAGACTTCGTCAAAGCATCATCTCTTAACATCATATTGAAGAATTACAAAATCAATTCTGCTATCCAATCCGTTTTTTTTACTAGAAACATTATCCCGAAAAGGCATTGATTGACCATACCCAAGAGAAAATAATTGCGATGCGGGTATTTTTTCGTAAGTTATAAGGTAATCCACGATATTTGAAGCCCTTAATAAAGATAACTCCCAATTATCTTCACCATTCAAAAATTCATCAGTATGATCTTCCACAACGCAATAATTTGAAAGTTTTACTAAAAGTTCGGCAATAATATCTAACAAGCATAAAGAACTTTCCTTAATTTTTGTTTCACCTTCATTAAAAAAATATTTTTCATTTATACTAACAATTAACCCTCTCGGGACTTTAGTGTACATTATACCTGATTTTATCGGTAAAGACGCTTTGAATAATGTTTCTAATCTATCAGTATTCGGCTGATATGAAACAGATATGTCAGCAACAGGCTCTGAAAAGCCTGTACAAAATATTAAAACTATTACCAATAATATAATGTAAAAAAGTTTCAAAGCATGCCTCTTGAATATTATTCTCTATATTCAAGAGCATATCTATTGCCTGACAAGGTTACGGCTTCAATACAGAAAGTAAATAAATATCGTTGAAATATTTATTTGCACAATCAATAATATCTTTTACAGTAACCTTCTTAATTTTTTCAACAGCTCTTTCATGGAAATCGAAGCCAAATCCCATAATTCCGTAATGAGCTAACCAATTAGCCTGTTGAGAATTTGTTTCTCCGATAAATGCCCATTTCCCAAACAAATTATTTTTAGCATTTTCAAGTTCTTCTTCACTAACTTGAACAGTTTTTATTTTTTCAATTTCTTCTTCAAAACCTTTTAGTGAAGTTTCAATATTTTTAGGTTCTGTTGCTATATAAATTGAGAAATTAGCAGAAAGTCTTGCAACATCATAAGCACTTCTTACAACGTATGCCAAACCTTTTTTATCTCTAAGTTCCAAAAATAATCTTGAAGATAATCCGCTTGCACCAAGAATTATATTTAGCAAAGAAATAGGTGCAAAATCATCACTATCAGCAGTTGAGACAATCCAACCTTTTAAGATATGTGCTTGGTTTAAATCTTCTTGAATAACCTCAACTTCTTTAGCTTTAGTAAGTTCAGGCTTTCTAAGTTCAGGCAATTTTTCAATAGAAGGTGTAATATCACCAAAATATTTTTCAGTTAATGAATTAACTTTATCAAAATCCAAATCACCAACAAAAACAGCTACTTTCTTACTGTTATCAACAATAGCCTTATAAGCATTTATAACATCTTCTTTTTTTACATTTTTCAAATTTTCAAGAATTACAGTATTTGTATAACCGTAATTATGCCCTTCATACAAGTTTTTATAATAACTGTCAATAACCTTTACACGAGGAGAATCCAATTCTGCAACAATTTCGCCTTCAAGCTTTTTACGTTCTTTTTCAAATTCTTCAAAAGTAGTATTTTTAACTATATCTGAAATAATTTCCATTGCACGCTCAAAATCTTCATTAAGGCAAACAAACTTAAATTTAATATAATCCAGCTTCAATTCAGCCGTAAATTCTATTGCATATTTATCCAATTCTTCAGACAATGATTGTGCTGAACGAGTTTTTGTCCCTTGCATAAAAAGTCTTACCATTAAAGAATAAACACCCGGTTCAGGCAAAGGATTATTCAAAGAAAAATTCAAATAAAACGCCGTACGTGGGGTATTTTTATTTCTTTTATATGCAAATTCTATATTATTGCTTAGTTTTTCAAATTTAGTATCCATTTAAGCTCTCCTCTTTCACTGATTTTACCATAATTTATAACAAAACACAAATCAGATTTTTTTGATATAATTAAATACAAAGAGGTTTGAAATGAAAAAGGGATTATTTATTACATTTGAGGGAGCAGACGGCTGCGGAAAAACAACGCAGATGAAATTATTAGCCGAATATTTAAAACAACAAGGGAAAGATGTTGTCCTAACTCGTGAACCTGGTGGAAAAGGGTTAGGCGAAAAAGTAAGAGAAATCCTTTTAAATTATGAAGGTCCCGTATCTGACAGATGCGAATCTTTTTTATTTTTGGCAGACAGAGCACAAAATATTGATATTATAGTTAACCCTGCAGTTGAAGATGGCAAAATTGTACTTTGCGACAGACATATTGATTCAACAGTAGCATATCAAGGGTATGGCAGAGGCCTTGATATTGAAAGGATTAACAAGCTAAACGATATTGCAACAAACGGCAAAAAACCTGATTTAACATTTGTTTTTGATATTGATGTTGAAACTTCAATGAAACGTGTCGGGAAAGAAAAAGACAGAATGGAAAGTGCAGGCATAGATTTTCACAATCGCGTTCGCAAAGGTTATCTTGAGCTTGCAAAACAAGAACCTCAAAGGATTAAGGTTCTTGATGCAACTAAATCTATTGAAGAAATCCATAATAACGTAATAGAAATTATTAATGAAAAATTGAAAAATCTCTAATATGTCATTTCCCAATTATCATTTAAGATTTTACCAAAACAACCTCTACGATGATTCCCACTTCCTTGACAATAAGTATTAAACATTCTTTCTCTATAATCTGGCTCTAATGGTACATCAACGATAGTATTACCTCCACTACTTTGTTCTTCCCAATTTATTTCATCAATCACTCCATTCTTATATAAATACATAATAAACAAATCTCTTCCTAAAATATTAGGACCACTTTGTCCATTTATATCCACCACAACATCCATTACAAGAGCACCTAAACTTGAACCTCTTGGGACAATACCAATTGAAGCACCACTGGCTAAAGTATAAAACTCATTTCCTTCAACTTTTGTACTTATGCCAGAAAGCTTTCTATAAGAATCTGCAAAACAAGGGCTTGGCTCTTCCCCACAACTTTGCACAATTTTAAAATAATTTGAGATAAAACTTTTTGCTTTATTAATATCTCCATTAAGCCCTGCTTCTCGTAAATCAATAGCATTGTTATCTGTTTGATACTGAATAGCAGCTTGTTGGAGTTCATTATAAACCTTATGTAACTGGGTTACATAACTTTTTTTTTGATAATTTTGCATAAGAGTAGGTACTGTCATTGCAGACACCACTCCAATAATCCCTAAAGTTACTAACACCTCTGCAAGGGTAAAACCTTTAAATGGAGCTGCTAAACTGCCCCCCCCCCGACTTTCTCAAATCTTTTCATATATAGCTCCTTTCTTAATATCTTTTTTTTTATTATAACAAATTTTTACCTAATTTTCAATATTAAGTAGCAAAAAAAATTTTTCAGAAACATTAATACAATAGATAAAAATTTAAGGCGCGCATATGAGTACACAAATTTCACCTTCTATGACATATTATCCACCAAACCCTTCTGCATCTAAAAAACATAAAATCGGTCTTATGGCTGCAGGCGGACTTATCGGAATGAACGCATACTATCTTCCGGTCAAAAAAGATGAATTTGTACAAAAAGCATTTGACATAAATAAAGCTGATATAAATACACAAATTGCAGCCCTTGCCCAAGCAGCAAAAGAAGTTGAAGAAGACAACTTATCAACAGAAAGCAAAATGATATTACAAGAAATGGGAATAAGTGAAGATTTCAAATCTATTACAAATAAATGCATTGAATTAGATAAAAAAATCACTGATAAAAAATCTGCCGACAATATAAAAAATAATTTTATAAATAATTTTGAGAAATACAAAAAATCACCAAGTCTTATGGATGATATAAGCAATAGAGCTTATAAAGCCGTAAAACGAACCAAACTTTATTGGGGGTTGGGAATTGGTGCTGCAATCGGATTTGCACTAGGATTTTTAACAAGCAAAAACTAATTTTTAAACCGCAATTAATTTCGGATTATGTACAACATCAATCACATCAAAATCTTTGAAATGTGATATAACTTTAATATTTTCAGGATGTTTTGTATTTTCTTTGGCAAGAATAGCCCCAACAATAGCTTCCAATTGCGACATTGGCATCATATTGAGCGGCAAATCCAACTGCCATTCATTCTTCAAGGTTTGCTGCAAAAATTTACAATCAGCAGGTGATCTTTCTTTATAACAAGAATTCAAATGCAGGCTCTGACGTGTCAAATATAATTCAAATCTGTTAATTTCAATACCTTTTTCAGTTAAAGACTTAAAATACTCACACCCTCGTGTAGAATATCGATGAGTCCAACCATCACGGTTTGGGATAAGAGAATTTGTAGAAACAAGCTGATAAGGCTTTCCTAAAATTCTCCATTTCCCGTTAAGCATAGTTCTATCCCAAACCATAGAAACACAAATTTTAGAATATTTTAATGAAGGGAAGTTATCAAAAAAGAACATAACATCATTCATTGTGTATAACTTATCAACAAGGATAAGAGTATTATCCTCATCCAAAACCGCAACACCTGAATCCATTCCTGATGAAGCAGCAAGTGATAAGCCAACATAATAATTCATAAATATTCTCCTAATTCTATAATTGTGTAATGATTATAGGTTCGTCATCAGTAACAAGAACAGAATGTTCAAAGTGAGCTGAAGGCATATTATCTGCTGTACTTACAGTCCATTCATCATCTGCAACCACAACATCATCTCCGCCTAAATTCAACATCGGTTCAACTGCGATTGCATAACCTTGTTTTAATAATGTTCTGTCACCTACTTTATAGTTAAACAAAAACGGTTCTTCATGCATTTCATGACCTACACCGTGACCGCCGTATTGACGAACAATACCAAGTTTTTCTCTTACAGCAACTGCCTCAATTGCAGCTGAAACATCATCCAATACGTTTCCGGCCTTCATTTGAGCAATACCTGCATACAAAGATTCCTCAGTTGCCTTCAAAAGTCTTTTACATTCGTCACTAACTTCTCCGACAGGATAAGTCCAAGCACCGTCACCGACCATACCTGCATAAGTTGCACCAACATCAATACTTATAATATCGCCCTCTTTTACCTTTACATCTTCATGAGGAATACCGTGAACCACTTGTTCATTAATTGATGCACAAATAGAACCAGGGAATCCGTGATACCCTAAGAATGTCGGAACAGCACGTTCTTTACGAATAATATCATGAGCAATGCTATCCAATTCTTTTGTACTGATACCAGGTTCAATTACCTCTTTCATCTTTTGATGAACTAATGCAACAATATGACCTGCATGTCTTATTCTTTTAATTTCATCACGTGATTTTCTATGTATCATAACTGTTTTTACAAATTTTTTCAAAGCATATATGATACCTACAATGCACTAATTTTTTGCATCATAAAGCTTTTGAAAAGATTCGCACCTTTCTATTATTTAATTACTTCCAATAATCTTTCCCATACTTCATCTATTGTACCGTTTGCATCAATAGATTTTAAAACGCCTTTTTTAGTATAATAATCAACAAGCGGAGCTGTTTCTTTATTGTATGTATCAAATCTTGATTGAGCAACTTCTCTTGTATCATCTTTACGTTGAGTAAGTTCTGCACCGTCTTTATCACAATGACCGGCAACTTTTGGCGGCTTAAATTCAAGATTATAAATTTCTCCGCAAACAGGGCAAGAACGACGATTTACAATTCTTTCAACAAGAATACTTGTATCAATATCAAAATATACTGCAATAAATTTTGTATCAATACCGTTATCAATTTCTTCATTCATTTTTTCAAGTTGTTCAGCCTGTTCAACGCTTCTTGGGAAACCATCCAAGATATAACCGTTTTTGCAATCATCTTGAGAAAGTCTGTTTTTAATAATTCTTGTAACCAATTCAACAGGAACTAATTGACCTTTATCAATATAAGCTTTAGCTTCTTTACCTGCTTCAGTTTCATTTTTAATTTCAGCTCTTAACAAGGAACCTGTATCAACATGAGGGAATTTTAAAAATTCTGCAAGTCTGTTTGTTTGAGTTCCTTTACCGCAAGCCGGCGGTCCTAAAAAAATTAATTCTTTTTTTGTCATAATAAATCTCTCTTTCGTCTACCTTATGTAACAATATTACATCAAGAAAAAATTTTGTTCAAATAAAAAGCTCTCAAAAGAGAGCTTTTTATATTATGTATCAATATTTGTAGCATATACCGCATTGGCTTCAATAAAGTTTCTTCGAGGATCAACCTTATCGCCCATTAATATATCGAACAATTGGTCACACAACATTGCATCTTCCACATTTACTTTCAACAATGTTCTTGTTGCAGGATCCATTGTAGTTTCCCACAACTGTTGAGGCATCATTTCGCCTAACCCTTTAAAACGTTGGATTTGTAACCCTTTTGAGCCTCTATCATCAATAAATTTTTGAAGTTTATCAAATGAATGAATTTCATATTGTTCAGTATCAGTTTCAAGAATTAATGTATCTTCTTCCTCGATTAAATAATCTCTAATCAACGGATAAGAAGCTTTTAATCTCTTATATTCAGAACTTTTTACAATATTTTGAGTCAACAATACATGTTCTTCTTCATTGAAATTCAACTGAATTGCATATTTTGCATTTTCAGGATTATATTTCAAAGAGCATACATAATTTGCAGCCTCTTGAATATTATAATTCTTTGCGTGATCTTGCAAATAATGATTTAAGTATTCAATAACCTCATTCATCTTAGCTTGATCTTCAAAATATTCAGGTTCAATATTTGAACGAACAAGACCTCTTAAAACAACAGCCGGATATAAATTCAAAATCGGGTTGTTATAAGAATTATAAAATGCTGCCATGTTTTTGATAAGTTCAAGAAGTTCATCGCCTGTTTTTACTCTTGATTTTGTCTTATCAGAAAGACTTAAATTCTTGATACCACGTTCTTTCAGCATTTTATCAAGTGCATGTTCATCATACATATATTCAGAAGTTTTGCCCTGAGTAACCTTAAATAATGGAGGTTGAGCAATATAAACATATCCGTTTTCAATCAACGGTCTAGCATATCTAAAGAAGAATGTTAAAAGAAGAGTTCTAATATGCGCACCGTCAACATCGGCATCGGTCATGATAATAATTTTGTGGTAACGAAGTTTTTCCAAATCAACTTCATCAGGGTTTCTGCTAATATTTATACCGAAGGCCTGAACCATTGATTGAATTTCGTTATTACCGTAAATTTTATCAAGTCTTGCTTTTTCAACGTTCAAAATTTTACCTCTCAAAGGCAAAATAGCTTGAAACATTCTGTTTCTGCCTTGTTTTGCAGAACCACCTGCAGAATCACCCTCAACGATGTAGATTTCGCATTTTTCAGGTTCTCTATTTGAGCAATCTGCAAGTTTACCTGGTAATGTAGAATTTTCAAGAACTGATTTTCTTCTTGTCAATTCTCTTGCTTTTCTTGCTGCTTCACGAGCTCTTTGAGCTTGCAGAGTTTTTTCAATGATAATTTTTGCAATTTTCGGGTTAAATTCTAACCACTCTTGCAATTTATCACGAACTGCATCTTGAGTAGCGCCCATTGCTTCAGCATTACCTAATTTTTCTTTTGTCTGACCTTCAAATTCAGGGTTAGGGATTTTAACACTTACAATAGCTGTCAAACCTTCTCTAACATCTTCACCTGACAAATTCTGATCAGAATCTTTTAAAATATTATTTTTTCTTGCGTAATCATTAAAAACACGAGTTAAAGAGTTTCTAAACCCTGTTAAATGAGTACCGCCGGAATGAGTGTTAATGTTGTTCGCGAATGATAAAACGCTTTCGCTGTAAGCATCTGTATATTGCATAGCAACTTCAATCTGCATACCGTCAACAACTTTATCAATATAAATAGGCTTTTCATGTAATACATTTTTATTTTGGTTTAAAAATTCAACATAGCTTGCAATACCACCGACATAGTGGAAAATTTCAGTAGAATCCTCATGAGCATTTGTAAAGATTATTTTTAAACCTTTATTCAAGAATGCCATTTCTCGCAATCTGTTAGCGATAACATCGCAATCAATCTCTGTTGTTTCTGTAAAAATTTCAGGATCCGGCCAGAAAGTAGTTTTTGTACCTGTTTTATCAGTAGTTCCTACTTTTTCAACAGGGCTAAGAGGTTCACCTCTCATATATTCTTGTCTCCAAATATAGCCTTGTCTTGAAACTTCTACAATATATTTTTCAGATAATGCGTTTACAACAGATGCACCAACACCGTGTAACCCACCTGATACTTTGTAACCGCCGTCACCAAATTTTCCGCCGGCGTGTAAAACAGTATGAACAATTTCCAAAGCGGATTTGTCAGTACCCGGTTTTATATCAACAGGAATTCCACGCCCGTTATCTTGAACAGTAACGCTGTTATCTTTATTAACCGTTACGTGAATATCGGTACAAAAGCCTGCCAAAGATTCATCGATTGAGTTATCAACAATTTCATAAATACAATGGTGAAGACCTCTTTGAGAAGTTGAACCGATATACATGCCAGGTCTCATTCTAACAGCTTCTAAGCCTTCTAATACTCTAATATTGCTGGCATCATAGGATTGAGAAGTTTTTGTTTCAATAGCCTCATCATTATCAGGAATATCAACTACTTCTATTTTTTCAGGAGGTTGAGCCTGATTATTTTGTTCATTAGTTACTTCTGTAATTCCGTCTGCCATATATTAATTCTCCCCTTCAATTCGTCTAATTCCCTTGAGTATATTGTAACACAAACACAAAAATTTTACTAATTTATAACAAAAAGTAACGCAAACAATTATTGAAAATATTACAAAAATAGCATATAATAAATATGAGGTGAGATTTATATAAATAATGAAAAAGTCATCATTAAAAGGGCTTGAAAAGATATCCGCAGCTTTTACACTTGCAGAAGTCTTAATTACAATAGGAATTATTGGTGTAGTTGCGGCCATGACATTACCTTCAGTAATTAACGAAACACGTAATAAACAACACGTTGTTGCGTTTAAAAAGCTATATTCTAATTTTTCTAATGCAATAAATCTATTTAAAGCTGAAGAGGGATGTGAAGGGATTGACGTTGCATCTTGTATAGAAAGTTTGGGCTACGGGGACAATAACTGTGAAGCCTTTACAGAAGTTGCTCAAAAAATGAAATATGTTATGATGGCTAACGGAGGAGCATCAACCGGCAGTTGGGTTCCTGACAAAAGTTACAATTACTATGGAGATGAAGTTTCAAACGGGTACGGAATGATAAATAAAACAGGTGTAGGCTGTTTTTACGCACTTCCAGACGGCATGGTTTTAAATGTGGATGTTGACCCCAATGCGTTTAAAGTTCTTGTTGACACAAACGGTAAAAAAGGGCCAAACAGAATGGGCAAAGATGTTCATGCATTCACGGTCGGATGCGGTGATATGAGTGCAGATTTAGTTACCAAGTGCATAGATAGCCAAAAAGATGTGTTCCCGTTTATCAGCGGAACTTTTCCTGAAGAAGTGAAAAAAGGACTATGTACATTAGAATCATTCCTTAATGGAGGATGTGCAGAGGCAAATATGTATCCAAACGAGGGAGATGGTGCATCTCCATCAATGTATATTCTGACAATGGATAAATTACCTGATTATAGAGAAATTTCTGGAAAAGTTTCAGGTTTTAAACCATAGCAATATACTCTTGAGCGATTTCAAAATTCATTAACTCTTTTATATTGTTTTTGTAAAACATTAAAGGAGTTATTTTATGTCTAAAAATCTTTTGAAATCTATTGGAAAAATTATCGAAGAAAACGGAACAAACAAAATTACAATTTTTACATCACACTTAAAAATTGACGGAAATTTATTCCAACCTGAAGGCAGATGCGAAGAATGTCATGACGATTTTATTACACTTGAAAACGCTCTTGTATGCAGATTATCTGATTACTGCACCTGTGAAGACAATGAATGCAAATGTAATGATTATGTTTGTTTTAAATACGACTGGCTAAATATTGCAATCGACAAAATTACGACATTCAGCATAATTCAATAAACTTACAATAAATACCACAAAGCCGCCATTTTTATGGCGGCTTTTAAATATATAAATAATTTATACTATTTTACAACTTCACTCAATGCATTAATTACAACAGGATCCCATTTTGAACCTGCTTCTAATTTCATAATATCCAAAGCTTTTTCAACAGACATAGCCTTTCTGTAAGGTCTGTCAGATGTCATAGCACAATAAGCATCAGCGACCGCAATAATTCTTGAACCAAACGGTATAGACTGACCTTTCAAACCTTCAGGTTTTCCGGAACCGTCATATCTTTCTTTCTGATAAGTAATATACGGAACAACTTCTGACAAGAAGTTTATGTTCATCAAAAGATGAACACCTGCATTTGAATGCTCTTGAATTTGTTTTAACTCTTCAGGAGAAAGTTTTCCGCTTGATGCAAAAATTGCTTCAGGTAAAGTTATTTTACCTATATTTTGTAACAAACCTGCATAATAGATTAAATCTGTTGTTTTTTCGTTCAAGCCAAGTTTATGACAAATTTCTCTTGCAAGTTTTGCCGTATTTTTAGAATGAGAAACTCTGTATTGACCTTTTGTATCAACAGCATAAGCAAGATGTTCAACAAAACTTTGCTGATAATCACATAAATCGCCAATTAATGCAGTAAGCTCTGCTCTAACATGCTGCAATGTTCCGACTGTTGAATGTTCATCATAAATTATCACATTTGCATCATCTATTGTTTTTTGTAATGCAACAGATGTAGCAAAAAGAACCGCAATACTTTCAACAAGCTCTACATATTCTTCATTCAACTCATTTGAACACTCAAGAACAATAACACCTGTTGATTTGATATTGCAATACATCGGAACAACAACTAAATTTTTATCAAAAACAGTTTCCTTATTCAAAAATGCTTTTCCTTGCAAAGAACTGGCATTTATCAAATATTCCTGATCTGCAGAACCTGTTGTTCCAACGAGTTCAAGCTTGTTTTCTTTTTCCAAATATATATGGCATGCTTCAATCTCTAACATTTGCTTAATTGATTCAGCAATTGATGTATATATGGCATGCTCTGCAGATTCATCAAAACTTAACACACAAAGCGTATTGTTAAGTGAATATATTGAAATAAGCTCTTTTAATTGACCAACAAGACCGGCCTTTTTATCTTTTATATTATTACCGATTTTACGGGCCAAATCTTCAGAAATAAGATTTTCGGCCATAAAATCACCTAAATTTAATGCAAAAATTTCTTCAATAGGATCTTGCCCAATCATATAATCTGATTGAGAAAAGAGGGAAATGCCATTTTTATTCTCTTCTTTTTTCATGAAATTTTTCCTTACATACATGCCTTCAAATATATATACGGCACATGTAAGAAAAAACTTTAATAAATTTTACAAAAATTCATACTTTAGTATGAAAAAATTCAAACCAAAGTATAACTAATATCCGATAGCCCAATTAAAAGAAGCAGTTTTTTCAGGTTGTTTCTCAACAGGAACCGCAGAATTAACAGCCTGAACTTCAATAACTTTAGCAGCTTTTTGCAAAGTATTATACTGCATCATTTTGCTATCAACATTATTGAAAGATTTTAATCTGTCTAATTGATTTTGTAATTCAGCATTTTCTTCATTAAGAGTAGAAATCTGACGGCTCAATTTATTCAAAGTCAACTCATTAGACATAGAAAAGTAATAGCTGATGAATGCAACTAAAACTGCAACACCTAATAAACAACATAAAGTTTTATTTACCTTCCTAATAGCCATTGCTTTTTGTGAAATCTCCTTTTGGAAATAACCTTCTATAACCTGATTATCTTCTCTTATCGGATTTGCCGAATATGATTGACTTGTATAATTTTCTTCCGTTACTATTAATTCTGATGATCTTACTCTTGCTGTATTCAATTCTATACCCCAGTTTTTAAATAATTAGTGCCTTATACATCTGGCGATTCTAAGTTTGGCACTTCTAGACGGTGGATTAACTTTAATCTCCTCTTCACTCGCCTGAATCGGTTTTTTATTAACTAATTCAAGTATCGGAGGCGGACAATGGCAAATCATTTGCGACTTATCACAATGGCACCTTTGCGAGTGATACTTAAACAAGTGTTTCACTAACCTATCTTCTAAAGAGTGAAAACTTATCACACTTATTATAGCACCAAAGTCCAACAAATCCAACACATCATTCAGAGTATTTTTTACATTTGTTAACTCATGATTAACCTCAATTCTTATTGCCTGGAAAACCCGAGTAGCAGGGTGAATTGACGATTTAATATGAGGGGTACAATTTACAATTAAATCAGCTAATTCTGTTGTTGTTTCAAGCTTTTTAACCTTTCTTTGTTCAACAATTTTTTTTGCAATTCTTTTAGAAAATCTTTCTTCACCGTATTCGGAAAAAATTCTGACCAAATCGTCCTCACTGTATGAATTTACGACATCATAAGCAGAAAAATCAGCATCTTGATTAAACCTCATATCCAACGGAGCTTCTTTAGAAAATGAAAAACCTCTTTCTCCCTTGTGAAACTGATGATAAGAAGCACCCAAATCAAATAATACTCCTCCAGTAATTTTTTCAATTCCGAGGTTATGTAAAACTTTTTTAATATTTGTATAAGAATCCTTAACTATTGTTAAGTTTTTGTAATCTTTTAATCTTTCAGAAGAAGCCTTAATCGCATCCTCATCAACATCAAATGCAATAAGACGTCCATCAGGTTGAATTCTGCTCAATATTAATCCGCTATGACCTCCCCCGCCAAGAGTACAATCAACGTAAATCTTGCCATTTTGGCATTCCAGCGCATCAACTGCTTCATTTTTCATTACCGTATAATGAGTAAATTCTTCCATAAAAAAATTTTAGCATAAAAAGAGCAGACGTGGGGCATCTGCTCAAAATCTTTCATACTTCCAATTTTATTCTTATACAAACAATTGACCATACATTTAACCATATAAAGTATAGTTAGAAATATAATATTACATTTAATAATATATTGTCAAGTACAATGTAAGTATAAAGGATTTAATATGTATAGAAAACTAATGAGAAACGGAAACGGTTGGGCATTAACAGTGAATAAAACAATTCTTGAACTGCTAAAAGTTAACCCTGAAACAGATTTAGTAGAATATACAATTGAAGCAGACAAATTAATTATCACAAAAAGCGATAAAAAACGCGATGAAATTTAATTATTTTGCTATTTGATTTAATCCGTAAAAATCATAACGCTCAATAAAATGAGAATATTCCATACGTTTAATATACGTACTATCATCTGCATCTTCAATATTAATCATCATCCCGCTTTCTTCCAATACTCTCGGGAAAATTGCATTAAACAATACAATCATAAAAATATATTTTTTTATCTCATTAGAGGTAATGTAAATATCGACCATATATAATCCCCAAATAATAATTCATTAGCAATACATATATAAAAATTTACGACAAATATTAAACAAATCTTTAATAAAAATTTTAAAATATAACGAATTATTACAAAATAAAAACGAGTCTGACTTTTTAATCAAACTCGTTTTTTTAGAATAAATAACTAACTATTAAAATTAAACAGCTTGCTTCATAGCAGCTTTAACTCTGTGGAATGTTTTATCTTTACCGATAATTGCAAGGATAGCAGTCATATCAGCACCGCAAATTCTACCTGTAACAGCAGCTCTGATTGCCCACATAGTAACTTTCGGTTTTACGCCTTTTTCTTTGTAATAACCTCTAAAGGCTTCCAATTTTTCATGAAGATTTTCTTCAGTCCATTCCCAATCTTTAGCCTGTTCCATAAATGTTTTCAAAACATCTTGAGAAACTTCTTTATCCAAAGTTTCTTTAGCTTTTTCATCATATTCAACATCTTGTCCGAAGAAATACGGAACAGCATCTGTAATATCAGATAACAAAGTCAACGGTTCGTATGTAACTTCAACCATACGAGTATATTGAGCATCTGTTAATTCACTCAAATCATATTTTTTCAAATACGGTTTTAATTTTTCCTTCAATTCTGGAATAGAAAGCATTTTAATATAATGGCTGTTCATCCAGTTCAATTTATCGTATTCAAAAATTGAATTTGAAGAAGATATTTCATTAATTCTGAAATCTTTTGCGATTTCATCAACAGTTTTAATTTCTTGACCGTCAGAAGGTGACCATCCCAACAATGCAACAAAGTTAATTAAAGCATCTGTCAAATAGCCTTTTTCAACGAATTCAGAAACAGCTGTTGCACCGTGACGTTTTGAAAGTTTGCTTCTGTCAGGAGCCAAAATCATACCCAAGTGTCCGAATTTAGGAACTTCAGCACCCAAAGCTTCAAATATCAAAATTTGTTTAAATGTATTTGAAATATGATCTTCACCTCTGATAACGTGAGAAATTTTCATCAACATATCATCAATTACAACAGCGAAGTTGTAAGTTGGAGTTCCGTTTGATTTCATAATAACGAAATCTCCAAGAAGATTTGTATCAACGTGCAATTCGCCTTTAACCATATCGTCAAATTTCAAAATTGAAGAATCGTGGAAAGCTTTTTGAGCTTTTTCAATATTAAATCTCAAAGCAGGTTTTCTGCCTTCAGCTCTCAATTTAGCTTTTTCTTCTTCAGTTAAATTCAAGCATTTTTTTGTATAAACATAAGGTTTTTTATTTTCAGCAGCTTGTTTCTTTTCTTCTTCAAGTTCTTCCGGAGTACAGAAGCATTCATAAGCAAAGCCTTTATCAAGAAGGATTTGAGCATATTTAGGGTAAATATCAAATCTTTCTGACTGTGTATAAGGACCGTAAGGTCCACCAACATCAGGACCTTCATCCCAATTCAAGCCCAATGCTTTCAAGCTGTCAAAAATATTATCAATATAAGCCTGACTTGTACGTTCAGCGTCAGTATCTTCAATTCTTAAAACAAATTTACCGTTATTTTTTTTAGCAAATAAATAATTAAATAACGCAGTTCTAGCTGTACCAATGTGTAAATTTCCGCTCGGAGACGGAGCAATTCTAACTCTTACATCTGACATAAAATTTTCCTCGTTTCTATTTATATTTTTGCTTTTACAGAATAGCACGGGCATAAATTGATATCAAGAGTTCTTATACATTTATTTCATTAAAATCTGAGAGGGTAATCTTTAGGAATTTTCCAGCCGTTCATTTGAATTAACGCAGTACAATAAGCTCTTTCATTACTTACTGCGTCTTTTTTACAACCTAAAGCGCTATCATTTCTTAACATTTCTTCGGTTCCGTCCCAGTTACGCAGATATGGTTCCACGCCTTTCTGATAATGATATTTGTTGTTAGCTGAATTGCTCCATGGGGAAAAGAAAAAGGTAAAATATTTCGTACCGCAGTTGTCGGAATTTCTCACCAGCTTATCATCATTTTCCAGTAATTCATAATCTTTAGCCTGAGGGTAAAAAACTATACTTGAACCACTAATCATAGCCAAACTTCCATCAGGGAAATAGGCAAGTATTTTACTGTCCGAATTTCCGTCAAATTCCGATTTAGTCAAATTAAGATAAGGTTTTAAATATTTATTAAACCATTCCAGAGATTTTGGTGTTGTATCATTTCCGTCTTCATCCTGGTTAAAACCATTTTCCAAAACATCCCAGGTAGTTTTATCGCCATATTCGGCTTCTGCCATTTGTATAGCCTGATTTATAGTGCTATAAAATTTAGCAAGCCGTGTTTCCACAACTTTTCTGCGATGATTTGCAACAAGTGAAGGCATTGTCATTGCAGCCACAACTCCAATAATTCCTAAAGTTATCAAAACCTCAGTCAGTGTGAATGCGGTTTTGTGTTGAGTATTCTCCAGGGCTGTGTGCGTAGTACTCCCGGCTAAAGTAAAAGCTCTTTTCATATTTACCTCCGTAATTTTATTATTTCATATTTACACTAATTTTTCAAGTGTAAATTGCACTTATAAAATTATATAAAAATTTGTTGTATAAAAATAAGTGCAAAATCATGTATAGTGTTATTATGTTTAAAGTTGAAAAAGAAGAGATGACTAATAAAACTTTTAGGCTTCCTGTATTATTGGTTGAGAAATTATATACTGTTGCCCAGAACAAGGGCGTTTCTCTTAACAGTCTCGTCCGCCAGTGCTGCGAATATGCTCTTGACAATCTTGATGAAGAAGATGATAAAAAATAATCTTTATTTATAATTTGACTACTTTACATTTAGTTTCTAAAATATTTATATGAAGAGATTAGTGTTAATATTGCTGGCAATAATTTTTATTCAGACTCCCGGATATACACTTAACAAAAAAATGGTTCCGGAAACAGGGGTTGAAAATCCTTTGCCAAATATTTTTATATACACTATTCCTGATGATACTGACAATAATGAAGAAAACAAAAAAGATAAAGAAGATGTGCAATATATTGATAACACTACATCAACTGAAGAAAATGAAGAAGAAGCCATAATGCTGACACCGGAAGATATTGAAGATGACAATATAACAATAGGTGCAACGGTTTTAAAAGGTTATGCCCAATATGTAGAGGACTCAAATGTAATTTATCTGAAAGATGAAGATGACAATTTTGTATTAAACTTAAAACAACCTCAAAAAATTTCTGCGACAAAGGGACTCGATCTTACATCGGATATAAAACCCGCAAATGCATCAGGCAAATACAAAGGCAATGAATATTTTATAGAACCCAGCAACATTCGTTCATCTGAGAAAAAAGGAAATTTTACATTCGGAGCATTGTATAACAATGAAATTGATAATATTGCAATGCTTGAATCGGAAGCCGGTTTGTTTACAAAATACGAAAAAGACAAATTTGCACTAAGCTCATCTGTAAAAAAATCACTTAATACAACTTACGCACAGGATTACAACACAATATCAATTGCGCCGGAATTAAAGCTTAACAATTACATATCACTTAAAAATACTCTTAGTGCAGATGTTACAAGGAATAGACGTTCTGCAGAGCTCAAATTCTCAATCAATCCGCTCGGTAAAAAAGACAAAGACAGAATGCGTCTGGAAGCAGGTGCAAAACAAACCTATTACGTAGATACAGGATATAACACAACTCAATTTAATTTCTCTGCAAAATTTAAATTGTAAAAATATTCAAATTTTGTTGTTTTAACTGCTTATTTTGTTTATAATTCTCATGTGAGGTTTTATGGCAGAAGAATCAGAACAAAAGCAAGAAGAAATCCAAACTTCTTCTCATAAAAAAACAAAAAATAAAACAGGCTTTTACTATTCATTCTTAACGCTTGTCCTTTTGTTCTGCTTAATTCAAATAGGTTTTGGGGCAATATTAAATATCTCAAAAACAATCTCTTATAGAGCTAAAATTTCAACACTTTCAAGAATAAGAGATGAAGCAGAAAGTCAAAATCAAGAGCTTAAACAGGATATAAAATTATTTTCATCAAGATCAAGCTTGGAAGGTATCGCAAGAAACAATCTTAAAATGGCAGGAGAAGATGAAGTTCTTGTTCTCATAAACAACAACCAGAAAACAACTCCTAAACATAAAAAAGTTAAACACAAAAAAAATCATAAGAAGAAATAACGGAGCATAAATGCAGGAAATTATTGAATATATTAAACAAGCATTCGATTTAAAATCTCAAAAATGTTACAAACAAGCAATCGAAATGTTATATAAAGCTCTTGAAATTGAAAGTGATAATATTGAAATTTTATTTCAACTCGGAGAATTATATTTTCTGCTAAATAATTTTCAACGCTCAATGCAATATTTGGAAAAAGTATTAGAAAATAATCCAAATCATGTTGAAGCTTTAAAGCTTATACAAAAAATTTATAAATACACAAACGAAAAAGAAAATGCAGCAAAAATTGCAGAAAAAATTTATCAAATTCAAAAAAATCAAGATAACCTTATAAACCTTATAGATGCACTTTCAGCATCTTGCAATATGACAAAAATCTCAGAACTGGAAGCCTTAAATTCTGAAAATGATGACGTAATTTACCATATTGCAAAAGCTTTTTATGACAATGGAAAAATTCAAGAAGCAAAAGAAAAGCTTGAAAAAATTTTAGCAATTAATTCAAAAAACGAAAACGCTCTTGTTTTACTTGGCAAAATATATTTTGAAGAAAACGAATTTGATAAATCAAAAAATATATTTAATACATTTTCAAAAAATTCGGGAAATCCTGAAGTTTTAAACTACTTAGGACTTTTTGCTCTTGAGGATATGAAATTTATTGATGCAATCAAATATTTTTCAAAAGCAGCATCACTTGATAGAATAAATCACCGTTACCAGTACAATTTAGGAAACGCATATTTTTACAACGGTTGGTTTAAAGAGGCTGTTCAATCATATCTTCAGGCAATCCGTATGGCTCCTGAAAATTCAGGTTACAGATATTCACTGGCTTACCTTTATTATGAACAAAAAGAATTTGAAAAAGCTCAAAAAGAAATAGATTACATTCTGGAGCATAACCCTGAATACAGTCTTGCACATGTATTAAATGCATTACTAAAATTTGAAAATAAAGATTTTCTCGGTGCTCAAGCAGAACTTGAAACAAATCTGAAAGTTTCAGGAGAAGATAATTTTACACTCACAGCACTTTCAAAAGTTTATAAAGAGCTTTCAATGTTTGAAAAAGCAGAAAATGCAATTCAAAAAGTTATAGCAAATACTCCGCAAAGCTTAAACTACAAATGCCAGCTTGCAGATATTTATATTAAAGAAAAAAAATATGACAAAGCACTTGAAATAGTATCAGAAATTTTGAAAGAAAACGAAAATTACATATCAGCATACGAAATAGGTGCAAAAGCAGCATACCAAAAGCAAGATTACGAAGAAGCAAAACGCTACGCGCAAGAAGCAATTTCTTTAGATATGAATTTTGCACCGGGATATTACTATCTTGCACTTGTAAGATTTACGGAAAAAGATTACGAAGAAGCCATAGAATGTATGAAACGTGCAATTATGTATGATGTAAACAATGCACAATATTATGCAGATATGAGCAATATTTATAAAGAAACTCAAGACTACAAAACAGCACTTGAATACATTAAAGAAGCAGAAAGCATTTCACCAAGTCTTGAATATCAAATAATGTACAAAGAACTTGCTTCCTTAAACAGAAAATCAAAATAAAATTTGACCTGTAAATTTATATAATTATAATATTAAGTATCTGCTACATTTGTAGTTTATTACTGGAATTATAGGAGAAGATTAGTGGATATTAAACAATTACAAAAGATATTATTTATCACAACAATAGTTTTATCATTTCAATTACCTGCTTTTTCGGCTAAAAAAGATGAAGCACTTATTGAAGTTCCTAAAACATACCCTGCAAAATACACAAGTCAATATATAAATGAAATAAAGCCGATGTACAAATCTGTCGGGAAAGATGAAATATTTTACGTTGCACTGGATATGTTGAAAGGAACAAACGGAGAATTTTCAAGAAACGCAATTTTAGGGAATAACCTATCAGGCAGACCTGTAAAAATCGAATTCAGAGATTTGGGAACAATTAACCCTGATTATGCAAAATTTGATGCCCTAGGCTGGAAAAAGAACAAACAATTATTTATCTTTATAAACCCTCGTCACAAAGATGCACCTCCTGGAGCTCTTGCCGCACTATTATCACACGAAGCATTACATCAAGATGAATTTAACTCACTTGCGGAAGAAACTTACGCCTGGACAATGGAAGCATCTGTTTGGTATGAAATTTCAAAGCTTTATCCAGAAAGTAATGATGAACTTCACCCGCTTGTTGTTAGAGAAAACACTTTAAAAAAACTGTTTGAACGTGGAGGATATTCAAATAAATATATAAAGAAAACAGTGATGTCTAATGAAGGCTACAAGAACCTTCCGTCAACATCTCCGGGCTTTGAAGATTTATAAGACAACAAAAATTTTTATTAATCTTCTAAACTACTAAAAAAGTATATTGATTATAAAAATTTCTTGATGTTAAATATTCGTATGAAGAGAAGACAGGCAATAATTTTCATACTTTTAATAGTAGCACTTTTCACCGTAAACAAAATGTTTATGGAGCAAAAAGATGCTTTAGTATCTGAAATGCCTGAAATGGTGGATCATGACCATGTTTCTTCTCAAAAGCTTTTTGACAGCAGCTGGAAAATTATCAGAGATAATTACTTTGATTCAGAGCTAAACAATCAAGCATGGGGCAGGTGGAAAGAGCATTATCACGGTAAGATAAAAACTGATGAAGATGCAAAAGTTGCAATAGATACAATGCTTGCAAGTTTAAATGATCCTTATTCAAGATACATGTCAAAATCAGAATATCTTGAACAAAATAACTCAATAAATTCAAAAATCACAGGCATTGGTGTCAATATTACATCAATTTCAGGTAAAATCCATATCGTAAATGTTATGGAAGGCACACCTGCTCAATTTGCAAATCTTTTACCTGACGATATAATTATTGCAATTGACGGGAAAAACGTTAACGGCTTGTCACTTTCAGAAGTTGCTAATTTAGTCAGAGGGCCTGAAAACAGCTTTGTAAACATTACAATTTTACGAAACAAAGACAAACTCGTAAAACGTGTAATGCGCAAAGAAATAAAACTCAAAACCGTAAAAAGTGCTATTGTAGATAAAAATATCGGTTATATACAAATAACAAGCTTTATCGGATCAACAACACCTAACGAGTTTTTGGAAGCACTAGAAAAAACAAAAGATACAAAAGGTCTGATTCTTGATTTAAGAGGAAATACCGGAGGGCTTTTGCCTAATGCAGTATTTATCGCAAACCTGTTTTTACCTGAAGGCAGCAACATTGTAAGTATAGTCGGCAGAAACGGTTATAAATACAATATTGACGCTCAAGATACCGAATTTGGAGTAAAGAAACCTACAATAGTTCTAGTCGATGGCAATTCTGCAAGCGCAAGCGAAATTTTATCAGGAGCATTAAAAGATTATAATAAAGCAAAACTTTTAGGCACAAAAACTTATGGCAAAGGAATGGTACAAAAAATTATTCCTATGCCTAACGAAACAGGCTTAAATCTAACAGTTGCAAAATATTTAACCCCAAAAGGAACTGATATAAACAAAAAAGGTATAACCCCTGATATTAAAGTAGAATTTAATCTTCAGGATGTAAAAAATCACAACGATGCACAGCTTCAAGCAGCAAAAAATATTTTGTCAAAAATGATGCTTAGCAAAAAATAAAGCCCAATAAAATATCTAATCCTCAGTTTTTCTTTTAAAGATATTTACATCTTTTAAATCTTTTTTATGCACAACAAGTCCGCAATTTGAACATGCCAGAATTTCGCCGGTACTGTCTATCGGGAGAAAAACGTGTTCGCATTCTTCGGAATTTTCAATATCATCACTTGCAAACGGGTCAAAATTTGACTCACGCTTGTATTTTTTCCCCATAATATATCTGGTTATAAGTTCAAACAAATACATAATAACTATAATTCAAAACAGTCAGGCAAAAGAACTTTTAACGGTGTAACTTTTATACCGTCATCTCCTTGAAGAATTACATCAAGTCCTTCTTCCATCTGAAATTCGCTCAAAACTTGTCTGCATGCTCCGCAAGGGGTACAATTTTTCATTTTTGGAGAAAATATAGCAACTGCCTTAATTTTTCTTTCTCCCGCTGCAATAGCTGAGCCAACAGCATTTCTTTCTGCACAAATTGTCATGCCATAACTTGAATTTTCAAAATTGCAACCTGTATAAACCTTACCGCTTTCAGCAAGTACACAAGCCCCAACAGGGAATTTTGAATATGGAGCATAAGCGTTTTTTGAGACATCTTCTGCTAATTTTAACATATCTTCGTAATTCATATTTGAATTTTATATCATTTAATAATAAAAACCAATCCTATATTTAAAGGATATTGTGATATAATCTTATTATGAAATTTTTAATAAAAATCTTTGCGATATTAATATTATTGATATCACCTGTATATGCAATAACTTTTGACGTACTTGTATTACCGACAGATTTGCTATCAGGTAAAGAAAATTATTATAACTTTAATGAAGCATCTGAAATTATTGCCAATGATATTATTTTAGACTTCAACAAATCAAACGGGAAAATAAAATCTCCTGATTTGTATGATGTAAGAAGCAAATTAAACAATAATTCCGAATTAAAAAAAACAATTTCTGATTTATTAATCAAATATAAAAACACAAACAAACTTGATTATGATGCAATAAAAAAAGCAGGAGATACTTTTTCATGCAAATCTGTATTAATTGTTTCAAGCTATGCGGTTACTAACAAAAATTCTTTAAAAAGAAGCGTTTGGGAAATTTTAAATATATCATCAGCATTTGATATAACATACCCATATAGACTCGAAACCTCAGTTGTTTTATTAGATACTGTAAACAATCTTGTAATGTGGAGTAATAATTATTCTGCAAAACTTGGAGCTAACGACAATATATTTGAAGCAAAAAATTATGCACAAGCAAACGCTGAATTTGAAAAAATTAAATTGTATTCAAAAACAATCGTTGCACCAAGTTCATCTCAAAATATTATGCTAAGGTTTTTCCCAAAAGCAATACGCCCTATTGATAAAAAATTTGAAGACACAAACGGTGGCGCATTACGTTATGAAAGAACATTACCTGAAGCACCTAAAGACGATACATTTGAAGACAATACACCGTATTCAGGAGATATGATTTACGGACTTTAATTTGCCTTTTGATGAATTGAATTCCTTCTTTCATTAATTTTATCAAACTGATGTTGTGAAGGAGAAGTTTCACTGTTTTCCATATAGTTATATTTTTTGTTTTGCGGCTGAACTTTAGCAGAATTTCTTTCATAAATATGATTTCTAAATTGAGCTCTCGGTTTATTTATCGACTGCTTCATTTCAACTTGTGACGGGGTGTTTGCAGCGATTTCATCAAGCTCTGCAATTCTATCTTTAGCATCTATAAATGCAATAAAAGAAACTGTTAATATACATAAAAATATCAAAAAATTTTTCATATTCGAAAATTCCTTTCATCAAATTCTATCTTAACTCCTGCCATATCACTCGTAAATTAAACAGCTATTTAATATTTACGACTTGCATTAAGCTTCTTAGAATGATAAAATAATCTTGTAATACAAAATAATTAAGAGGAAAGTTTTATGGCAAGATTAATAAGACCGAGCTGGGCTATCAGATGTGTTCAATCAGGATGCAAAACATTATTTGAAGTAGCAAAAGTTGAAGACGGTAAACAACAAGAAGTTGTATGTCCAAATTGTGGCGAACACTATGTTTACCCGATTTATGACGATGAAGAAAACCAAAATTCATAAATTATGTTTAATAATACTGATAAGCGCTACAACCAATATAGCGCTCATTTAAAAAATAAATTCGGCGTTAAGGTATATAAAATTACTCTTGATGCCGGTTTTTCAT
>ULMR01030205.1_pt1 | contig 32999 bp, 31 predicted proteins | sample 1951711 | NCBI WGS metagenome assembly ULMR01 (sample SAMEA4835556, study PRJEB28245) | human gut metagenome | biome: gut microbiome; material: fecal sample | place: Denmark | collected 2008 | reverse complement strand
CCGCAGAATTGGCTCAAGACCATTTGAAATACGAAGCAACAGAAGTAAAAAGACTTCGTGACAAATTGGAAAAGAATATCGTAAAAAATGTATTCAATGCAAGATTAAATGCAGGCATTGTAAACAGAGTTCCGAATACAACAAATATCGGATTTGAATATATTGAAGGTGAATTAATCTTACTTCACTTGAGCGATTTAGGAATTTGTGCAAGCTCAGGCAGCGCCTGCACATCAGGTTCACTAGAACCAAGCCACGTATTAAGAGCTATGAATGTTCCATTCACGGCAATTCACGGAAGCATAAGATTTTCATTAAGCAAATTCACAACAGAAAAAGAAATTGATTATGTCTGTGAAAAAATGCCTGCTATTATTGATAAATTAACAAGAATTTCACCTTTCCAAGATGAATTGGAAGCTCTAAAAAGATTGAGACATTAATCTCTAAACTAATACTTTTTACTAATAATAAAAAAATCGTAGTGCTAAAGCTCTACGATTTTTTGTTTAAATATAAATTTTTTCAAATACCAACTTTGTAGAATAGTTTTCAATAACAATCACCTTTATCCTATCTGTAAGGAGTTTACGGTTATGAAAAAATTTATAATTATTTTCGGTATCTTAATTATTGCAACCCCTTGCACAATTGCAAGCCAATACGGAACAATTCTCGATAATTTAGAAAACTCGTTATACGGTTTTACATACACAACATCAGATGATGCCTCAAGACTTTCCAGAATAGAAAAAAGCGTATACGGGCAAAGCAAGCCAAATAAAACAATAAATGAACGTATTGCATCTTTAAAGAAAGATATGTCAGCAGAACAGATAGGTCAAGAAATTGCACCAAAAGAAGACACCTTTGCAGAAGATGAATACAAATATAATGACAAACTTGCACAAGAAAAACTTCCGCCTGCAGGAGCAAACGTAGATTACCCATCTGTAAACGCTCTTGAAAAACAAGTTTTTAATCAGGAATTTAAAACCCAAGATTTAAACAGCAGGCTTGCAAATCTTGAGAAAAAAGCTCTTGGTCAAACCTATGAAACAGATGCTTTTTCATCACGTGTAGAAAGATTACAATCAAAAATTCAACCTGAAGAACTTATGGAAAATAAATTAGCAAATTCCTCAGATGATTTTTATGGAGACACATCAATTCCTCTAGATAAAAATTACAAGCTTGATGAATATCAACCACCGGAATTTGACTATGATTCATACAACAAACATGAAAATAAACCTGAAAGAATTAATCTTGCATCAGTTGAAAAATCAATATTTAAGCATTCATTCAACAATGATAATATGCCAAACAGACTTGCCCGTCTTGAATCAACTATGTTTGGAACAACATTTGATACAGATTCTCAGGAGGATCGTTTGAGACGTATCTCTAGCGCCTACAAAGCTCAAAAAACAGCCAGCAGATACGACTCAAACAAATTTTCCCAGAACATGGCAACCGCGATGCAGATTGGTACAATCTTACTAATGATTTTAGCCTGTGTCCTTTAGAAAATTATCAATAGAAAAAATAAAAAATTATTTTTTAATATCATACATTTAAAAACATAAAGGCAATTGCAATAGGTTAAAAATTAAGTTAAAATTATTCTATGAATTGCGAAACTTTAATAAAAATAAAAGATTTATTTGTAGAATATCACACAAATAAAGGGATATTAGGCAGCAAAAAGACAATCCACGCCGTAAACGGTGTATCACTAGATATTCATAAAGGAGAAATTCTTGCACTTGCAGGAGAATCAGGTTGTGGCAAATCAACAATAGCAAAAGCAATTTTACGTCTTGAACCATCTAAATCAGGCGAAGTCTTAATTAACGACAAAAATATTTTATCTTTGAATAAAAAGGATTTAAAAGAATTTCGCAAACATGCACAAATGGTTTTTCAAAATCCATACGCAAGCCTTAATCCCAAAATGAAAATAATTGATATTCTAAAAGAACCGCTTGAAATCAATACGGATTATTCAAAAAACAAAATCGAAGAAATTATTAAAGAAAAAATCAAACTTGTAGGTTTGGATGAAAGCTGTCTTGAATTATATCCGCACGAATTTTCAGGCGGTCAAAGACAAAGAATAGCAATTGCAAGAGCTTTAGTTTTAAATCCTGAATTTATAATTGCAGATGAACCTGTAAGTGCTTTAGATGTAAGTATTCAAGCTCAGGTAATCAATCTTTTAAAAGAGCTTAAAGAGAAATACAACCTTACAATTATACTGATTACCCACGATATGAGCGTAATCCAATACCTTGCAGATAGAGTTGCTATTATGTACCTTGGAGAAATTGTCGAATCAGGCAAGACATCTGATATATTTTCATCTCCGCTTCATCCGTACACAAAAGCCCTTTTAAGTTCAGTTCCTCAAATAGATAAAACAGGCAAAAAAACTATCCTTAAAGGAGAATTACCATCCCCAGAAAATTTACCCGCAGGCTGCAAATTCCACACAAGATGCCCAAGAGTAATGGATAAATGCAAAAACTTTATTCCTGAAGAAAAAGGAAGTTCACATAAAGTAAAATGTTTTCTGTATGACTAATCTGTGATATAATTGCTTTATGGACAGAAAAATTATCACAACAAATAGAAAAGCCTTCCACGACTACACAATTATAGAAAAATATGTAGCCGGAATTGTCTTAACAGGCACTGAAATAAAATCTATACGTAAAAATGCAATAAATCTAAAAGACAGCTTTTGCAAAATAGATGATAATGAAATTTTTCTGTACAATTGCCACATATCACCATACGAACAAGGCAACAGATTTAACCACGAAGCAGAACGAGTAAGAAAACTTCTGCTCAACAAAAAAGAAATTTTAAAAATGCAAACAAAAGTAAAGCAGGATAACTATACAATTGTTCCGCTGGAAGTATTTTTGCTAAAAGGTTTTGCAAAAGTTGAAATTGCGCTTGCAAAAGGTAAAAAGCTTCATGACAAACGCGATGATATTGCAAAAAAAGACCATGCCAGAGAAATGGATAGAGCATCCAAAATCAGATATTAAGATATTAAACTTTTGGGGTAATTTATATGAAAGTCGTTATTTTAGGTAAAGGTGAAATGTTATCTAACCTTATAGAAGGTACTCTTAATGCAAATTGCGAAATTGCAGGAATTTTCCGTTATGAAAGAACCGCAATGTCACCTTTATTACTTGCGATAAGGGATTTTTTCAAGAGTTCTCCGGATGTAACCTTGATAAAGCAATACAAATTACATGAAATAAAATGCCACTCCGCAAATTCTGAAGATTTCAAAAAAGAAATATTAAAATTAAACGCAGATGTAATATTAGTCGGAACTTGGAAAGAAAGATTGAAAAAAGAAATTATAGATTTACCTGTAATTGCATCTGTTAATGTTCACCCCTCATTTCTTCCAAAATACAGAGGGCCAAACCCCTATTTACAAACGATTCTGCATGGCGAAAAGAAATCAGGAGTAACCTTCCATCTTATAAATGAAAAATATGATGAAGGAGCAATTCTTGAGCAAAAAGAAATTGAAATATTTCCGACAGATACCGGCAAAGAATTGAGAGAACGAACTGTTTATCAAGCAAGACTATTGTGCACGGAAATTCTTAATAAGTTACGTGACGGCTTAATAATTCCGGTAAATCAAAATGAAAAAGAAGCAACATATTTTCCAAACATAACTCCTGATGATATGATGCTTGATTTTGAAAAAGAAACAGCAGAGCAAATCCATGCCAGAATAAGAGCTCTCCACCCTTGGCTTCCTTGTTATTACACTCATAAAAACAAGTATTTTATTCCAAATCCTTATAAATTAAGAATTTTAGATGAAGAACAAACGACAAAAATTTTAAAAAGGAATAATATTTCTCACCCCAAAGTCGGTAATATTATAAACGTAAACTATAAATCACGTTCAATCACTGTTATGTGCAAAGATTGGAAATCTTTAAAAATGGTTGGAACTAATCTTTATGGTTTTATTAACAAACCTTTGACAAAAATGTATATTAAAAATTTAGATTTACAACAAATACGGGATTAAAAATTATTCTATGTTTATAATATAATAATATTATGATGAACGTTCAAAACATTGTCGACAGAATAAGAGAAATCATGGACGATGAAACACTTGATCAACTTAAAGAAGAGTTGAACAGTTATCACGTCGCAGATTTAGCTGACATATTTCAAGAGTTGAAACCTGAAGAAAGAATTCAATGTTTCAAATTGCTTGAAATTGAAAAAGCTGCCGATTTAATGGAATATTTACCCCCACAAATGCAAGTAGAACTTTTAAGCGATATTGATGAAAACCTTGCATCACAAATTTTGACTCAACTTCCACACGATGCTGCAGCCGATGTCTTAGGCGATATGGAAGAAGATGAAAGTGAAACCTACTTAGACAAACTTCCGCACAAATTTTCAGAAGAAGTCAGAGAACTTTTAACATATAATGAAGACACTGCAGGCGGTATTATGAACCCTTCAGTGCTAACTGTTAATTCAGACATGAGCGTTCAAGACGTTTTAAATCATATAAGAATTAAAGCTGAACAAGACAATATGGAGCTTTATTATGTATATGTTGTGGATAAACAAAATCACCTTTTAGGTGTTGTTTCTCTTAGAAAATTATTAACCTCTCCAACTAATCAAAAAGTTGAAGATATTATGATTTCAGATATAGTAAAGCTTCATGTTGATGATTACAGCGACTTTATAATTGATGAATTTATGAAATACCAATATAACGCATTACCGGTAGTTGACTTATATAACAGACTAAAGGGAATGATTACTTGGGATGACGTTCATGATTTGTTTGAAGAAGAAACAACAGAAGAAATCTACCAATCTTCAGGTATTTCAACAGAAGTAGTTGATGAAGATGAAATTTTGACAGGTAATATTTTAAATGCAATAAGAGCAAGAACTCCTTGGCTTTTCATTACATTGATAGGAGAATTTATTGCAGTAAATGTCGGCAATCATTTTGATCATACCCTGCAAGCACTCCCGATTATTGCAATATTTATGCCGTTATTGGCAGGTCTTGGAGGTAATATCGGCACTCAAAGTATTACATTAATTGTCAGAGGCTTGTCAACAGGTCAAATCAGTCTTGGTTCGGCAATTCATCATATACTTAGAGAAGCTTTAATCGGTCTTGTTATCGGAACCATCTTTGGCGTTTTAGTAACCCTTGTATGCTGGGGATGGCAACATAGCAAAGCTTTAGGTGCCGTAGTCGGAATTGCAATGGCTATTAATATGACTATGGCAACAATTATTGGTACATTTACACCATTTGCGCTTAAAGCAATGAAAGTAGATCCTGCAGTCGCATCAGGCCCTGTAATTGCGACAACAATTGACGTGTTAGGGTTGGCAATCTATTTCACATTAGTGTCAACTTATTTAATTAAGGTTATGTAAAAAGGTAAGAAATATGGCAAACAATCAAAGATACAGAAGAAGAGAAGTAAATGGAAGAACTGAAGCTTTTATAAAACATCAAAAACAATTACGGGAAGAACGCGCATCATTTGCAAAAGTTCTTATTGGTATGACAATTGTTTTCATTGGTATTATTTTAGGCATATTCGTACTTGCGGATAATGAAGAATTTTTAGAAGAACATTTTGGAGAAGATTCTATCATTACCCAACTTTTCCAGAAACTTAACATAAGTAACGCGAACAAAGAACATGCAGAATTTACTTTACCATTCGGGCTTAGACGACAAAATATTTTATTCTTAGGCGTTGACGTAAGCGGTAATCCAAATGATTTATGGACAGGCACAAGAACAGATACAATAATTCTTTTAAATATTGATCCAAGAACAAAATCTGTAAATGCTCTATCAATACCTAGAGACAGTAAAGTTTATTTACCTGGGGATAACGGTGTAAACAAAATTAATGCAGCCCACGCAATAGGTGGCATTGAAATGACTAAAAAAACAATTGAAGATACATTAGGTGTACATATTGACAGATACATAATGGTTCACGATGCTGCTGTAAAAGAAATTGTTGACGCAATGGACGGAGTAGATGTTTATATTGAAAAGCCAATGCATTATAATGATTACTCAGGTCATTTATTCATTAACTTTTCAAAAGGTATGCACCACCTGACAGGTCAAGAAGCTGTTGAATATTTACGTTTCAGACACGATGCTCTTGGAGATATAGGAAGAACCCAAAGACAACAATGGCTTTTGAGAAGTATTTTAACAAAATTGAAACAACCTTCTACTATTACCAAAATTCCTGATATTATCTCAGTTGCAAAAAAATATGTAAAAACAGATATGTCATTTTATGAAATGTCGCAGTACGCAGCACTTGCAAAACACATAGATATGGATAAAATTGAAATTGCAATGCTTCCCGGTGCGCCAAACAAAAGAGGACATATCAGCTATTGGATTTTAGATCCTGAAAAAACACAAGAAGTTATAAACAGAGTAATCTATCGTGATAAAGAACCTGTTGAAGATATGACAAATATTAGTGCAAGTATTCTAAGTTCAAATTCATCAAAATTACCACAAGTAGAACAAGCACTAAATACAGCAGGAATAAATATCAAATGCAGAGGAACAGCCTCAAGAGCTCACTCACAATTTATTGCTCACTCATCAAAAATAACAAACGAATATTATAATCATCTTGCAAAAGAAAATCCATCATTAGCTAATTTGCAATTTGTATATGATCCTGTAAATTATCAATGTGGTCAAACTGATTTTACAATAATACTTTCAGGGGATCAATAAAAACATCTCTAACCGCTGATTTTTGTGCCTGTAGCTCAGCTGGATAGAGCGTTTCCCTCCGAAGGAAAAGGTCGTGCGTTCAAATCGCATCAGGCATAAAAATCTTCACACAAAATTTTATGTTATAATAAATACGGTTGACAGCCGGTTTTAGATTGTTAAAATCGAAGAAAAATGGACGGCTTCGTAGCTCAGTAGGATAGAGCAGCGGTTTCCTAAACCGAAGATCGCGCGTTCGAATCGCGCCGGGGCCACCATTTTTTTATAAAAATTTCAACCTAGAATATTGCAACAGCAATAAGCGCAAATAAAATTAGCGGAATATTATAATGTAAAAATGTCGGAATACACGTATCTTTTATATGTTCGTGCTGCCCGTCAATATTTAACCCTGCAGTAGGACCTAAAGTTGTCCCGGAAGCAGGAGAGCCTGCATCTCCTAATGCCGCAGCCGCAGCAAAAACGGCAATTGCCTCCATCGGATTAAATCCGAGATGAATAAATATTGGGACGAACAAAACAGCAAGAATTGGAATTGTCCCAAAAGAAGTTCCAATACCTATTGTAATAAATAAGCCGACAACTAACATCAAAAAGGCTGCCAATAATTTTGACCCCATCATAAACGGGATAAGCCCATTAACTAAAGTATCAATTCCTCCGGTAGATTTTAAAACTCCTGCAAAGCCTGCTGCAACAAGCATTACAAAAGCGACATATCCCATAAGTCCGATACCTTCATTAATTAAAATATCCATTTTTTCAGGATTTATAGCTCTTGTACCAAAAATTATAGTTAAACCGATTAAAGCACCTAACGGTAAAGATTTTGTCAACAATTGCACAACTAAAGTAGCGATAGCCGCAAGCAACGTAATATAATGACTTCCTGTAAATCTCAATGAACGACGTCTTTCCTCTCTGAATTTTATATTTTCATAAACTCTTGGCTTTCTGTAAGAAATAAAGATTGCCCAAAGCAATCCGCACAAAAGTCCGACACCTAAAATCCAAACAGAATGCCAAACATCAGTCACTGAAACCTTCATTCCGTTCAAAGTCATATTATCAGCCAAAAGCCTTTGAAATATTAATCCAAACCCTGCAGGAAATACAATATAAGGTGTCACAAGCCCAAATGCAAGAGCACAAGCAACAGCACGCCTGTCTAATTTCAACTTGTTCATAACTGAAATTAAAGGCGGAATTATAACAGGAATAAATGCAATATGAACAGGGATTAAATTTTGAGAAGCACAAGCAAGCAGGGTTAGAATTAAAAGCAAAATAAATTTATTATTTTTAATTAACAAAGAAATTCTTTTTGCTAAAACATCAGCAAGCCCCGTATGTGCCATTGCAGCGGCAAAAGTTCCAAGCAAAATATAACTTAAAGCAGTTTCACTATTTTGCCCCATTCCGCTAATAAATACATCCATAATCTGACCTGCATGCATTCCTGCAATTTTTCCTGCAACAATCGCAGAAACCAACAAAGCCAACAAAACATTCACTCTGCACAAACATAAAACACAAAGCAAGATTACGGAAATAATTATAGGGTTAAAAATAAATTCCATAGAAACCTAAACACCTGCTTTTGCCAACAATTCCTCAAACTTAGGTTTTCTTCCGCAAGACTTATCTTCATCACAATATCCTAATCTTTCACATTTCGGCACAAGATAAGGTTTTAACCATGGTTCTTCTTTAATCAATTCATCACACATCATTTTAACCATAGTCCTGATTTCATATTGAGCACGAGTACAAAGTCTTAAATTTGCAACATGGATTAATTCTCTTAAATTCAAGCTAACCACAAGAGAACTTGCAGCAGCATTTGGAAGAACAAACCTTGCATCTTCAGCAGGAATTCCAGCCTCAACAAATTCTTGATACTGTTCTGATATTTTGCTCATAAACTGAACAAATTTTTCTTTTAATTCAGGATTTTTCTCAATTGTTGGAGGAATTATATAATCAAATTGTCCTTTTTCTTTTACATATCTTTGAGATTTTTGAGAAAAAGACATGTGTCTGTGTCTTACAAGCTGGTGTGTGCAAGCACGAGAAACATTTGAAATTGCAAAACTAACCTGAATATGTTCAATAGTAGAATAATGACCTGAAGAAATAACTCTTTCTATTAATTTAAGCATTTTTTCTTTATCATCAGTGCTGTTATAAATATTTATAGGCGAATCTGCACTGTAACATGTTCTACAAGCAGTATAAACAGTTTTTAGCATATTATCTGGTTTTGAAATCAAATTTACAACAGGTTTGTTATTATTTTCCATACACATATCTCCATAAAACTAACTATAAAACAATTATACCACTCTTAAATAAGAGTGGCATAATGTAAATATTTTCTAACAAATCACTTAGTAAGCTATCAAAAACAGTTATATCAAACTTATTTTTTGTTACCATAACGTTTGTTGAATCTTTCAACTCTACCTTCAGAGTCAAGAATTTTTTGTTGACCTGTATAGAATGGGTGGCAGTGATTGCAAATTTCAACTGTAATATTATCGTTGATAGAACCTGTTTCAATTTCGTTACCGCAAACGCATTTGATAACAGTTTTCTTATAATCCGGATGAATTCCTTTTTTCATTTCTTAACCTCTTTCTTTTTCTCAAGATTCCAAACTTGATTATTTTATTATAATTCGACTAAATATATCATACAACAGAAATAAAAAAGTGCAAGCTTTATAAAATCTCATGCATCTGTCCGATGTTAAATTTTCTTAATGTTGTCATAATAAAAAAGTTATCCGTTATTAGATTTTGTAAAGGTGATTATTAATGAATCTGCACGAAAAATGTTTATTGAGATATTTACAAAACCCCGATGAATTGGCTTATTCAACTGAAATTTTAAAAGTTAATAATTTTATATTAGAAAAGAAATTTGTTCTGGAAAATATTACAAATAGCCGTATCGCAAAGACTTTTACAATCGAACAATAATCCAGTTTAAAAGTTGCCAAATATCCCGAACTCTATTATACTGAGATATAGGTTATGAGTATAATAGATTAGAGAGTTATGTTTAAAAAAATATCATATACAGTCGGTTTTATTCTGTTTACAATATTTGCATTTTTAATCTTCAAAAATGCTGATTTAAAAACATTTGTCGACACTATTGAAAACCGAACATTTGATTTAAGGCAAAGTATATTAATCAATCAAGGAGCCAAAAAAGCAAGCAGTGATATCGTAATTGTTGCAATAGATGATGCAACTTATGAATACATACTTGACACATACGGAGAATGGCCAATTCCGAGAGATACTTATGCAAATATTATTAACTACCTTGAACAACAAAGTCCTAAATCACTTGTATTTGACTTAATGTTTGTAAAATCCTTCAAGAGCAAAAATCAAGCTGATGAAGCTTTGGTTAATGCCTTTAAGAAGTATAATAACATTTTTACGTCAATGAATTTTGACAACCAATCAGCAGATTTGCGAATCCCGCCAAATCTTCCCGATAACATAAGTATTAATATCGAAAACAATTCAAAAATAGATTTTAGTCAATTAACATTTACCAACTGCAGACTTATACTTGAAGGGATTTTAAAAGCAACTAAAAATATCGGTATAATAAATGTTTCAAGATCTGATGACGGAATATTGAGAAAAATGCCTTTTGTTGTCAAATATAAGGACAAATATTATCCTCAATTAGCTTTAAGAGTAGGACTTAATTACCTTGGAGAAAACCAAAATTCTTTTGAAATAGACAAACACTCAAACTTTATAATCGGCGGTAAGAAAATTTATCTTGACGATGACGGTAGTGCAATCCTTAATTGGTACGGACCTGCAGGAACTTATACATATATTCCGATGTATCAGCTTATAAAAGCGGTAAATGGCGAAAAGACAGAGCTTGATTATGATTTTTCAAATAAGATTATATATTTTGGAACAACCGCAGCAAGCTTATTTGACATAAAAACCGTACCGACAGGGAAAATTTACCCAGGTGTAGAAGTTCAAGCAACTTATGTAAACAATATTATTGATAACAACTTTATCAGAAAAGTTAACAAAGGATATACAATAGCTCTAAGTATATTACTTGCGCTTTTAATCGCATCTGTTGTAACAAGAGTAAATTCTGCATTTGTAGCATCAATGATATCTCTATCAACATATTTAATTTATATTATGATTGCATTCTATGCTATGAAATATGAAAATTTATGGCTTGAACTAATTTATCCGCTAATATTTTCAATCGCAGCATTTACGGTTGCATATATTGTAAAATACCTTGTAAAATCACGAGATTTTGAACAACAATACATTTTAGCGACAACTGATGGTTTAACAGAGCTTTATAACCACAGATATTTCCAAGAACAAATAAGAATGCAAGTTGAACAAGCAAAACGATACAGCAGCCATTTTTCACTTATCATTATAGATATTGATTTCTTCAAAAAGTTCAATGATACCTTTGGACACCAATCCGGAGATGCTGTACTAAGACAGGTTGCGCAAACTTTAAGGAAAAACGTTCGTGCAACAGATATTGTCTGCCGATATGGTGGAGAAGAAATGAGTATAATTTTACCAAACACAAAAAAAGAAGAAGCATTTTCAACTGCACAAAAAATATGTAATCGTGTAGCATCTAAAAAATTCAAATTAACAGGAGATAAAGAAACTCACGTAACAATAAGTCTTGGAGTTGCTACATTTCCATACGATGGAGATTCAGCCACTGCAATTATTGAAGCTGCAGATAAAAGATTATACACAGCCAAAAATAATGGTAGAAATCAGGTTAAATAAAGATAAATAAAAAAAAGAAACCTTTTAAATAAAAAGGTTTCTTTTTTATAAAAACTTTTTTTATTAAATAACAGGAACATCAACAGGATCAACAAGAATTACGTTTATAGTCTCACCTTTTTTAAGATCAACTCCCTTACCTTTTCTAATCATATCAGCAAAGAAATCATAAACGTAATAAGCACCTCCGCCTATTGCACCACCAACAGCGCCAACACCTGTCATAATTTGATCAGCAACAATTACATCATCAAATACATCTCCGCCCCATTCTGTTGCAGTAGATGTAATGTCTTTAGTAACTTCCCAATTTTGTTTTAAAGCGTCTTTGTAACCGCGAGAAGATGTAATTCCGCCATCATAAGTTAAATCAGAACGGCCTACAACTGATAGAGTCAAAGGTAACTGTCTACCATTTGGAGTAACAACATGGTCAAAGTCTAAATATAAAACTGCACCTTTTGAAAATCTTTTTGCAGGTTCAATTCTTCTTATAGTACCTCTAACAACTGAGCCCATCGGCAAGATTACATCAGAATCCGATGTTTGATCATTCATCATTATTGCAGAAAACTCTGTTCCTTCAGGGTTTACTGATGTTGATAAAGGAGTCATCATCTGTAACGCGAATTTTGTTCCTGCAGGAATTCTCTTCGTTTTTGCTCTACCGCTTAAGGGTTCTGCAGATACAGTCTGAACAAAAAGAAATAGTGATAATATTAAAGTTAAAAATTTCATAATTCTCTCCTTATTTTACATTGTATTTTATTAAATTTTATAAAAAAAAGCAATAGCAATGTTAAAAACTTGCGAATAACAAAAGAGATTGATATTATATTTATATGTCTAAAATTGATAAGGTTGAAGAATTACAAAACATATTAAAAGAGGATCAAACAAACTTTCAGGCAAGGAGAGAACTCGCTGTTCTTCTGCTCGATCTGGGGTATTCCGAAGAAGCAAAACAACATTTTTTGTATCTTTCAAAAATTTTCAATGATGACAGCGGAATTTTTTATAATCTCGGTATAACTTATGAAAAATTAAAAGATTTGGATAAAGCAGAAGAAGCTTACAAAAAAGCAATAGAAATATCACCTGATGAAGTTGATGCGTATTACAATCTCGGACTTGTTTATATGGACAAGAAAGAATATGAAAAAGCCGTTGACTGCTTTGAAAATGTACTTGCAAAAGATAATAATGATTCAAATTCATATTTTTCAATAGGGCTTTGCTACTTTAAAGAAGGAAAACTTGACGGAGCAAAATATTATTTTCAAAGAACAATTGACTTGAATGACGAAGATATATATGCACATTTTTATATCGGAAATATTTTAAAAGAAGAAGGAGATAATAAAGGAGCAAGAGAAAAATTCAATAAAGTTCTCTCACTCTCTCCTGATTATAGCTGGGCATATTTCAATTTGGCATCAATTGATTATGAAGAAGGAGATTTTAATTCCGCAACACAAAATCTTGAAAAAACTCTTGATCTAAACCCAAAAGATATAGATGCATATAAAATTTACGCCAAAATTCTAACCAAAAGCGGACAACTTGATAAAGCAGCTGTAATTATGGAAACTGCGATAGATAACTGCGGTGCAAACGGAGATTTATACTATATTTTAGCGCAAATTCAAAAACTTAGACACACCAATGACGAATATGTAAAATGTATGAATAATGCTCTAAAATTCAACAATAGCCTTTTTACAAGTGCTAAGCTTGTCAAAAAAGAGCTTGATAAATTTCTCTCATAAAGCTTTTTTATGCTAAAATAAAACCATAAATAATAATAAATGAGGAATAAAATATTATGAAAATGTCAAAAATGTTTATACAAACCCTAAGAGAATACCCTTCAGATGCAGAAGTTATTTCTCATAAAATGCTTGGAAGAGCAGGGTTTATAAAAAAACTTGCCCCTGGCGTATACACTTATATGCCACTAATGTGGAGAGTATTGAAAAAGATTGAAAATATCGTAAGAGAAGAAATGGACAATGCAGGCGCACAAGAACTTTTGATGCCATTTTTACAACCAAAAGAATTATGGGAAGAATCAGGCAGATGGGAAGTTTACGGTCGCGAATTAATGCGTCTTAAAGACCGTCACGACAGAGATATGTGTCTTGGACCTACTCACGAAGAAATCATAACATCTGTTGCTCGTGACGTTTTAAAATCATACAAACAACTTCCTGTAAACTTATACCAAATTCAATCAAAATTCAGAGATGAAATCAGACCAAGATACGGACTTTTAAGAGGTCGTGAATTCATTATGAAAGATGCATACAGCTTTGATATTGATGAAGAAGGTCTTGATAAAGAATATCAAAATATGGCAAGAGCTTATAAAAAGATATTTGAAAGATGCGGACTTGAAACTAAAATGGTCCAATCAGATTCAGGCGCAATAGGTGGAAGCGTATCTCACGAATTTATGGTAATCACAGACACAGATGCAGGTGAAAATGATGTTTTCTATTGCAATTCTTGCGATTATTCAGCAAATTCAAATCACGCAGTATCTAAATTGACTGAAGCAGTAATTGACGGAAAAGATTACTTTAAAGAAACAAAAGTAATTGATACTCCAAACACTCATTCAATTGAAGAATTAAGCAAATTCTTAAATATTCCTGATACATTGATTTTAAAATCACTTGTATATATTATTGATAAAAAGCCTGTAATTGCATTAATCAGAGCCGATAAAGCAGTTGAAGAAACAAAATTAATGAATGCAGTCGGCGGAATCGATGTAAGAATTGCATCTTCAGCAGAAATTGCAGAACTTATGGCAGAAAAAGGCTTTGATGCAGTACCTGGATTTATCGGGCCAAAAGGAATGGACGGAATTAAAATAATTGCAGATGAAACCGTTCGAGATATGAAAAACTTTGTTGTCGGGATAAATCAAACAGATAAGCACTTGGTTGGTGCAAATCTTTCTGATTTAGGCATAGAAAATATCAAATATGCAGATATACGTCTTGTACAGCAAGGAGAATTTTGTCCTCAATGCGGCAAACCTTTATTTGTAACAAAGGGTATTGAAGTTGGTAACATCTTTAAACTTGGTACAAAATATTCAAAACCTATGAATGCCGTATATACAGATGTTAACGGGAAAACTCACCCATATATTATGGGCTGCTACGGAATAGGAATTTCAAGAACAGCAGCTGCTGCAGTTGAAGCACATTACGATGAACACGGTATTAAATGGCCAATTTCAATTGCTCCATATCATGTTGTAATCGTTCCAGTAAACATTAAAGATGAATTACAAATGAAAGTTGCAAATGAAATGTATGAAGCTTTAAAATCTGCAGGAATTGAAGTTGTACTTGATGACAGAGATGAAAGAGCAGGTGTAAAATTCAAAGATGCTGATTTAATCGGCTTCCCATTCAGAGTAACTGTCGGAAAAACAATAAATGAAGGCTTTGTTGAATACAAAGTCAGAGAAACAGGCGAACAAGAAAAATATACACCTGAAGAAGCGACACAAAAACTTATAGAAATAATAAAAGCGGTTAAATAATTAACCGCTTTTTTACCATGGATAATCCTTACTTATTTCCCAGCCGTCAAACTCTATCAATTTTGTGCAATACCCCTTCACTCCGGAAGAACACTTCTCTAAAAGTGTTTCTCTTTTCCCATTCCAATTATAGGTTGGTGCTTTACCGGTCAGGTAAAAGGCAAATGATTTTTTCCCGTCAACAATTCCTTCACCTGCAACAGGGGCAGCATTTTGAGCCAGCTCCACACAATCATTATAGTATGGACAAAAAGTAAGATATGTACGACCGGATGGTTCATATTCACCATTCCACCGGTAAAAGTAAAAACCGGAACCGCTTGGCAAAGCCCCGACAATCCCATAATTAGATTTTTTAACTTCAGTTGTTGTTATAAATTTCCCGAAAGTTTCATTATAAAAATCAAATGCGGACTGTGCATCAAGTGCCACAAGAGACCCGAAATAATTTTCGGTCCCGTTCTCATTGTAAACATCCCAATAAGCCTGCTGCCAAATAGATGAAAACTGCTTTAATCTGACCGCAGTAACTTTTTTCCTATGATTTGAAATTAAAGCAGGCATAGTCATTGCAGCTACTATACCGATAATACCAAGAGTTATTAAGACTTCTGCCAGCGTAAAGGCATAACTTTTACATTTCCAAATATCTATCCCTTCAGCTAATGTAAAAAAACTCATAATCAAAGCTCCTCTTAATATTACTTAATTTTTTGTTAAATATTATTTATTTAGTTAAATATATATTAACATTATAATATATTAAACCAGAAATGTCAATGTATTAACATGTAAACTATAATAAAAGAATGGCTATAAATATTGACATTGACTCTAAGACAGACATTAATGAACTTGTAAGACTTCTGCTTTTCCGCAACAAAATTACAATCGCGGAACTTGCAAGAAGAATGAGTGTCCTGAGCGATAAAGAATACTCCAGATTTAATGTCCGCGCAAAAATTGAAAAAGGAACGCTTAAATTTTCAGAAATGGTGCTTATCTGTGAAATTCTCGGGTACAAACTTGATATTCACGAAATTTAATTATTTTTTGTGATGTCTGAATGCAAAATATTTAAACAACACATAAGTAACAACAGATGCAATTAATATCGAGAAAAACTGCCCAACATAAACATTTTTTGAAATAAATCTTACAATAAATTCCAAAACAACAGCGTTAACTAAATAACTGAAAACCCAAGTAGTACAGCACTTGAAATATTCCTTAAACCAATGACCTTTTGTACAGAAAACAAAAAGTTTCTGATTTACAAAAGAAAAAACTGATGAAATTATCCATTGTAATGCAACACAAATCTGATAATTTTCATGCCCCAATATACTTACCGCAATTGCAAATATTATATAAGAAAAAGCTGCATTCCACCCGCCAACAAGAAGAAACCTAATCTTATCAGGAATAGTACACCAACGGTTATATAAAGTCATTACAGCCTCTCTTGCCATATTAATAAACCTTTCCTACAAGTGAATTGTGTGTCATTATCTCTAAACTATCATCAAGTTTTGATAACTTTATCTTTTCACCATATCTTTTTTCAAGTGCCAATTCAATTAAATAATCTGCGAAATGAGGATTTTTCGGCAATAGAGAGCCATGCAAATATGTTCCGAAAACATTTTTATACCTTCCGCCCTCAAATTTATCAGTACCATTATTTCCGTTTCCGACAATTATGCGTCCTAAAGGTTTTGTATCTCCTTGAAGATAAGTCAAACCGCTATGATTTTCAAATCCGACAAGCGTATTTGGGGACAAAAAATCAGTTTCGACAGTCACATTTCCAATAAACCTTTTTTTGCCTGCAACAGTATAAGCATCCATCAAGCTTATTCCTAAAAGTTTATCACCTTCAAACGGCTGATAATAATGTCCGAATAACTGATAACCTCCGCAAATTCCAAGGAAAACAGCCATCTTATCTCTTTCTGCCTGCAAAAATTCTTTATTTTTATATAGTTCACCAGCCACATCTTGTTGCTGTTTATCTTGGCCGCCACCTATAAAATACAGATCATGTTCTTTTATAGAATCACCAATTCCGATTTCTTCAAACTCAACTTTTATTCCACGCCACTCACAACGTTTTGTAAGCGTAATAATATTGCCCAAATCACCATAAAGATTTAAAAGTTTAGGGTACAAATGAGCTATTGAAATTTTTAAATTCTTCTCTTCCATGCTAAATAAATTATATCACATAATCGTGCTATAATCTTTATATGATAGACACACATTCTCATATCAATACAATTAAAGGCTTAAGCATCGATGAAATAATCGAAGAAGCGAAAAATAACGGCGTTGAAAAAATAATATTACCCTCAGCCGAACTTTCAGACATTGATGAAGTTTTTAAAATATCTGAAAAATATGAAAATGTTTATGGTTTACTAGGTCTTCACCCATCAGAAGTTAAAGATTGGAGTGAAGAACTTGAAAATAAAATACGAAAATATTGCAAACAAAGCAAAAAAATAGTCGGCATCGGAGAAATCGGGCTTGATTACTATTGGGATAAAAGTTTTAATGAATTGCAAAAGGAAATTTTTATAAAACAGATAAAACTTGCAAATGAACTGAATTTACCAATATCAATTCACGATAGAGAAGCCCACAAAGATACATTTGACATTTTAAAAGAACACAACAAAAATTCTAAAGTTATAATGCACTGTTTTTCAGGCAGTGTAGAATTTATGAAAGAGTGTATAAAAGAAGGTTTTTATATAGCAATAGGCGGAGTTGTAACATTTAAAAATGCTGTTAAGGTAAAAGAAGTTACAAAAGAAGTTCCCCCAGACAAACTTTTACTGGAAACAGATGCCCCATATCTTACACCTGTTCCTTATAGAGGGCAAGAGAATCATCCGGCTTATGTAAAATATGTGGCAGAAGAAATTGCAAAACTCAGAGAAATCTCATTTGAAGAAATTGATAAAATTACAACAGAAAACGCTAAAAGAATTTTTAATATTTAACAAGTAAACAAATAAAAAGTACCTTAGAAAAATTTCCAAGGTACTTTTTTATGAATATTATTTAACGCTTATTCAACCGTAACAGATTTTGCAAGGTTTCTTGGCTGATCAACATCTTTTCCTAAGAATTCAGCTATATAATAAGCAATTAACTGCAAAGGAATAACTGCAATAATCGGTGAGAACAATTCCTGAACATCAGGAACTCTAATTATATGTTCAAATAAATCATTCAATTTCTCACCTTTAGAATTTGTTAAAGCAATCATTCTTGCATTTCTAGCCTTTGCTTCTTCACTGTTTGAAAGAAGTTTGTCATAAACAGAACCGTTCATCAATATTGAAAGAACAGGCATTGTTTCATCAAGCATAGCAATAGGTCCGTGTTTCAATTCTCCTGCAGGATAACCTGTTGCGTTAATATAACTGATTTCCTTAAGCTTTAATGCACCTTCCAAAGCTGTCGGATAATTTATACCTCTTGCGATATATATAAAATCTTTTGTATTAGCATAAGCTCTTGCAACAGCTTGAATATCTTCTTTATGAGCAAGAATTTGTTCAATCTTTTGCGGTAAAATCATCAATTCAGCTTTCAAAGATGTTAAAGTTGAAGCAGCAATTGAATCTTTAACTTCAGCCATATACAAAGCCAAAAGATAAAATGCCATAAGCTGAGCAACATAAGATTTTGTAGCCGCAACAGAAACCTCAATTCCCGCATTTACAGGAATAAGGCTGTCTGCCTCTCTTGCCATAGCACTATCTGGTCTGTTTGTAATAATTAAAATATGAGAACCTTTAGCTTTTGCTTGTCTTATAGCAGTCAAAGTATCAGCAGTTTCACCTGATTGAGAAACCCCGATAACCAATGTATGCTCATCCGTAACAGTTTTTCTGTATATATATTCACTTGAAGCCTCTACATCAACTGCAATTCCACAAAAACTTTCAATTAAATATTTTCCAACCATTGCAGCATGTAAAGACGTACCGCAAGCTATAATTTGAATACGATGTAAATGTTTTAGTCTTTCTTTATCAAGATTAACTTCATTCAAAATAACATTTTCATCAGGAGCATGAAGTCTGCCAACCAAAATATTTCTGATAACATCAGGCTGTTCATGAATTTCTTTTAGCATAAAGTGTTTATAACCCATTTTGCTCAATGCAACAGGTTCCCAAGGCAAAACTTCAATTTTTGGAGCAATTTTATTTTTCTCAATATCGATAATATCCATACTGTTAGGAGTTAATGTTGCAATCTGATTATCTTCAAGATAAACAGCCTTATTAGTGTGCTTAATAATCGCCGGGACATCAGATGCTGCGAAATATTCACCTTCTCCAATACCGATTAAAAGCGGAGCATTTCTTTTTGTAATTACAAGAGTATTTTTGCAATCATTGTGCATAACACAAAGTGCATAAGCTCCTTCAATCTCAAGAGATGCTAAACGAACAGCTTCAGTCAAATCTTTACATTCAGCATATTTTCTTGCGACCAAATGAGCAACTGTTTCAGTATCTGTTTGAGAACGGAAAATACAACCTGCTTCTTCTAATGATTTGCGAAGTTCTTTATAATTTTCGATAATTCCGTTATGAACGACAACCAAATTTCCGCAATTACAAGTATGCGGGTGAGCATTCAAAAGTGTTGGAGCACCATGTGTAGCCCATCTAATATGTCCGATACCCATTGTTGAATTATTAAATTCAGGTTCATGACCTTTTAATTTATCACGTAAATTTTGCAACTTGCCAACAGCTTTATAAACCTTGATATCTTCATCACACATAACAGCAATACCAGATGAATCATATCCTCTGTATTCAAGCTGTTCCAATCCGTCTAATAAAATATCAACAACAGATTTATTACCAACATATCCTACGATTCCGCACATATATATTTCTCTCCAATAATCTAAAACTCTGTACAATATATTATAACATTGAAAATTTTAAAATTACATTCCCTTATAAAAGTTTTACATTGTCTTGAAATAATTTATCAAATATAGTAATATTTATCACAGGAATTAAGATAGGGGAATTATTATGAAAAAGCTTTTGGTTTTGCTTGGAGTAATGTTGATCGGAACATGCTCTATGGCAGAAGAAGTTTACGTTATCAGAGGAGTAAACTTCGGGAATTTTTGGAAGAAAAAAGGTATTGATGAAGAAAAAGTTTTATCTGTCGGACAAAAAATTATGCTGGATAATAAAATTCCAAAGCGCGTACCGATATTTGTAGCAAATAACAAGTCAGTAAATGCAAGTTCAAATTTATATGACAAAACAGTAACAATAAATTCAGGCACATTTTTATACATAGATAATGACGATGAATTGGCATTTGTTTTATCACATGAAATAGCACACTCAGTAGATGCCTACGGCGGAATGATAAAATACATGGCAATGAAATCTAATTCAAAAAAATATGAGCAAAAAGCCGATTTAAACGGAATAGATTACATGGTAAAAGCAGGTTACGACCCGATAGCTGCAATAACTATGGGAAACAAAATATTTGGCGAACCTATCTGGGATTGGGGCTGCACATATCTTCATCCGAAAGGTTCTAAAAGACTTATCGAAATGTATAAATACATCTATGTAAAATATCCACAATACTTAAATTCTCCGCTTACTCAAACAGCTTCTTACAAAAACTTTCAATATTCTATGTCAAAAGACATTCTTGAATTTCAACAAAAACAGAAAAAACGCAGAATGAAACAACAAGGTGACTTGTAATGATTAAAAGATTGTTATTAATAAGTATTTTATTAACAGGACTATCAGCTTTTGCTGAAGAAGTTCCCGTAACCATTACGCCTATACAAAAAATTTCAACAGGCGATAAATATTTGAAAGAAGGCGATACCGTAAACTTTACAGATATTAATACGGGCGAAGAAATTACAGGTATAATCAAAGAAATACTCCCAAACGGCTTTGCAGGTGATACTGCATCAATTCTTATTAATAATTTTAAATACAAAAATTCCGATAAAATACTCAACGGACAAATTTATATTAAAGGTGGAGAACATAAAAAATATCAAGACTTAGCAGATAACGGAATAGCTCCAGCTTTAGTCATAATAAGAGGCGGAGAAGTTATTTTACAGCCTAATAAAACGAAACTTACAATATTTTTTGACGATTACATAAATTCTGAGGACACACCTGTCAGAATTACACCTGCACAAAAAATTTCTACCTGCTTTAATGAAATTGAAGTCGGTGACAAAATAAAATTTAACATAGTAAAAGATGTTTATAAAAACGGGAAACTCTACATAAAAAAAGATACCCCGATATACGGAATTGTAGATTATGTAAGCGATAACGGCTGGGCTTATGACAACGCTCAAATAGATTTCAAAAAATTCCAAACAAAAACAGCAGATGGGAAAATTGTAACCATTAACAATCCTTTATCAATAAACGGATTTGAAATTCTAAAATTCAAATCAAATAGAACAGCACAATTTTTCAATTACTGCGGTATTATTTTCAGAGGGAAAGAAATTGAAATAATCCCGCCAAAAGATAATATCGAATTCAATATCTGGTTATAAAAAACTAACCTAACAAGTCAGAAACTTTTTTGAAAAATACTCTTGAAGCATCCACTGCAGAATTTATTGAATTTTGCGCTATAAAATGCCATTGTGAGAAATGATCAAATGTCGGTATTTCAGAATCTTTTGAATTGTTTACAACACTCATGAAAATATCCTCAAATGTTTTGTCCTTAAATTTTATAGGAGATTTAGCACTATTTGCAATAAATACATCTTCATGTCTATGAATAAAATCTTCAAAAGCCTTATGAACTTTCATTTCTCTAAGTTTTTCAAGGAAATTTCCGTTTTTAACGTGAAATCCAACACTCATATCATCCAAAAAATGTTTTGCTCTACCTGCTTGTTCAACCATTTTTATAAAAGAGTTGTTTTCATGATATTTCATCATTAAATCAATATGTTCTAAAAATTTTGCTCGTGCATTATGTTCCCAATCAAAATCTAAAAAGCTTGAACGAGGTTTAATATAAGATTTGAAAGGATAATAAAAATGAGTATTTGATTTTATGCCAAGTTCGTCAAAATCAGGAGCTTGAACAGCATCACTAATTATAGGAATATATTTTTTCAATTTTGGAAATTCATTTTCAATAACTCGCTCTGCAATCTTTCTGTGCGTATTGCAATTAAATCCAAAATTTACATTATTATTATTTTGTATCGTATTTATTTTCATAACTAAATTTTATCTCATAAAACTCAAAATAACAGATGATTTAAGAATTATTAAGCAAAAAAAGACCTCAATAATGAGGCCTTTTTTTTAATGTTTTATATTACATTTATCCTTTTTTGAAAACAATTTCATCATTTTCAACATCAATTACAACTTTATCACCTCTCAAGAATTTTTGTGACAAAATTTGTTTTGATAACGGATTTTCAATTAATTGTCTGATTACACGTTTCAAAGGTCTTGCACCATATACAGGATTGAAACCTCTTGTTGCAAGAAATTCTTTAGCGTCATCAGTAATTGCAAATTCAAGTTCCTGATCTTTCAATAATCTTCTCAAGTAATCCATTTGAATATCAACGATTTTAGTCAAATCTTGCATATTCAAAGCTCTAAAAAATATTGTTTCATCAATTCTGTTTAAGAATTCAGGTTTAAATCTGCTTCTCAAAACTTCTAAGACTTTTTCTTTAGTTTCTTCAAAATTTTGAGTAGAACCGATTGAATTTAATGTACTTTCAAGAATAATATCACTTCCGATATTTGAAGTCATAATAATCAATGTATTTTTAAAATCAACAGTTCTTCCTTTTGAATCTGTTAAACGACCGTCATCAAAGATTTGAAGCATAATGTTGAATACATCCGGGTGAGCCTTTTCAATTTCATCAAAAAGGACAACAGAATATGGTTTTCTTCTTACAGCTTCAGTCAATTGACCGCCTTCATCGTAACCGACATATCCCGGAGGAGCTCCGACCAATCTTGATACGTTATGTTTTTCCATATATTCAGACATATCAATACGAATTAGTGCATCTTCATCATTAAACATAAATTCTGCCAATGATTTTGCAAGTTCAGTTTTACCAACCCCTGTTGGTCCTAAGAATAAGAATGTACCAATCGGACGTTTCGGATCTTTCAGACCTGAACGTGCACGACGGATTGCATCTGATACTGTATCAACAGCTTCTTCTTGACCGACAAGACGTTTATGCAAAATATCTTCCATGTTCAAAAGTTTTTGTTTTTCACTTTCGACAAGTTTTGTAACAGGAATTCCTGTCCATTTACTTACAACATTTGCAATATCATCTTCATCAATTTCTTCTTTTAACAATTTATTATCTGTTTTTTCTTTATTTTGAACAGCTTTTAATTGTTTTTCCAATTCAAGAAGTTTGCCATATTTAAGTTCTGCTGCTGTTTGCAAATCTGTATTACGTTCAGCTTCGTCAATTTTATTCTTAACTTTTTCGATTTCTTCTTTTATACCTGCTTCACCAGTGATAGATGCTTTTTCTTGTTCCCATTGAGCTTTTAATTTAGAAATTTTACCTTCTAAATCATCTATTTGTTTTGTCAAATCGGCAACTTTTGCTTTTGCATCATCGTCATCTTCTTTTTTCAAAGCTTCACGTTCAATTTCAAACTGAATTTTTTGACGCATCATTTTATCAATTTCTTCAGGCATAGAATCAATTTCAATACGTAAAGAAGATGCAGCTTCATCAATCAAATCGATTGCTTTATCAGGTAAAAATCTGTCAGTGATATATCTATCAGACAATTTTGCAGCTGCAATCAAGGCACTGTCTAAAATTCTTATACCATGGTGAACTTCATATTTTTCTTTCAAACCTCTTAAAATAGAAATTGTATCTTCTACTGATGGTTCACCAACCAATACAGGTTGAAATCTTCTTTCCAAAGCAGGATCTTTTTCTATATATTTACGGTATTCATTAACAGTTGTAGCACCTATTGTTCTTAACACTCCACGAGCAAGCATTGGTTTTAACAAGTTGCCTGCATCCATTGAGCCTTCTGTTGCTCCGGCACCTACAACCGTATGCAATTCATCAATAAACATTACAATCTCACCGTTTGATTCTTCAACTTCTTTCAATACGGCTTTCAAACGTTCTTCAAATTCTCCTCTGAATTTTGCACCTGCAACTAATGCACCCATATCAAGAGATACAAGTTTTACATCTTTCAAACTTTCCGGGACATCTCCACGAACTATACGTTGAGCAAGACCTTCAACAATTGCGGTTTTACCAACACCCGGTTCACCGATTAATACAGGGTTGTTTTTGGTTCTTCTGTTTAAGACCTGAATAATTCTTCTAACTTCTTCATCTCTGCCAATTACAGGGTCTAATTTCCCCTTTCTTGCCAAAGCGGTTAAGTCAGTTGAGAATTTTTCCAACGCTTTCATATTTTCTTCAGCATTTTTATTATCCACTTTTTTATTACCTCTTATTTTTTTCATTACATTTAATACTTTTGTTGTATCTACATTATAATTTTTCAAAAGCAACTGTATCGGGCTATTATCCAACCTTGTCATTGCTAATAATATAGATTCAGCACTGATAAACTCATCTTTAAATTCCTCAGACTGCTGACCTGCAAGATCTAACAATCTATATGTTACCGTTGATAGAAATACCTGACCTGAAGGCGGACCTGATATAGTCGGGAAAGAATTAACAACAGAAACAACTTTGTCAATAAATCCTTGATTTAAAAGTTTTAGCTCAATCAAATAATCCTTTATAGCGCCACTATCTTTTATCATAGCGAGCATAATATGCTCAGGCTGCATTTCTGAATTTCGATGTTCCTGCATAATTGCACCGGCTGAATTCAAAAGTTCCTGAGAATAATTAGTAAACTTTTCAAAATTTGGCATACACGTCAACTCCTTTTACAAAAACTCGTATAATTATATTTTAACGTTAATTTTACAAAAATCATTGAAATTAATGTTTAATTAATTATTCAAAATAAAAACAGAATTTTAAATAACCCAAATACTATTAACTTTTACTATCAAAAGAGGTTAAAAAAGCAATAGGAATCATACCGATAGATGCTCCACCAAAATATAACAGAGGAACGGCAATTATTGTTAAAAGAACTGCATGAAAAGAATTAAAAATATTTTTTGCAGCGATTATTGCAATAGATATCACAACTCCATACAAAATTGCCAAAACAGGTCCATAAACAAGTGCCAATTTAGTACCATCTTCAAATGTTTTTGCTTCAGGATAACAAGCTGAAATTATTAAACCGCATATTATCCCAGCAACAAATGCTCCTAATATTGAATAAACCAGATAAAACCCAAAAATTTCTGCTCCTTTACGCTTATAAGATAAATCAAACAAGTTTTTAAACAATTTTACATACACTCCTATCTGATTTCCTGTAAAATATTTGTAGAATTAAACTTTTTAGAAGAATGAATATCAATATATTCTTTCAAAAGTTCAAAACAAACATTACATACCTTCTCATTAGCCTTCTTGTCATAATCAGATTCATAATCAAAATCATATTGCAAACAAGAATTTAAAAAATCTCTTAATTTATAATGCATTAAGGTATGTTGATTATATTTTTCACTACAATTTTTGCATAAGATTCCACCCATTTGAGAAGAAAAATACATATTTTCATCCTTAATAGGTTCACCACAGCAAAGACAACTGTCTAATTCAACTCCCAAGCCTGAAACAAGCATCATTTTCAACTGAAATTTTATAACCGCAATCATTATTTCGATATTATTTTCAGCATTACAAATTTTGTCTAAAGCCTTATATAAAATCTGATAAATTTCGGAAGAACAAGGATCATCTTCAACTCCAAAATTATTAACCACTTCAGATATATACATGGAATAAAAGATTTTATCCATATTCTGACGAGTTTTGTTAAACGTATTCAAAGCCTCAGCCTGACAAATTCTATCAAGATTTTTACCTTTATAAAGCATAATCTTATTTGCGACAAGCAAATCCATTCTTGCGCCAAGTTTACTTTTAGGCTTTTTTACACCCTTTGCAACTCCCCTTATAAGTCCTTTTTCCTTTGAATACATAACAATAATCTTATCAGCTTCACTCAAGTTATAAGCCTTAAGATTTATAGCGTCAGTAATAAAATTATTCATACAACTATCTCTTTAATTTACTTAGCAACTTATCCGTTGTAAGCTGAAGTTCCGTGGAATACACCTCTAAACATCTGTTGAAGTTCATTTTTGTTATCAGAATAAGACATAGCGACATCTTCAGTAATCAAATCTTGTTCAAATAAACGATATAAAGAAGCATTCATTGTAATCATATTGTTGAATGAACCTTTCTTAACAAGTTCATAAATATCTTCTAATTTATCTTTTTCAATAAAGTCTTTAACAGTAGGAGTAACAACTAGAACTTCACATGCCGGACGGCGACCAGAGCCGTCTGAAATAGGAACAAGTTTTTGAGAAACTGTTCCACGTAAAATAGAAGCCAATTGACCTCTTACAAATTCTCTATCAGAAGGCTCAAACATATTAACAATTCTATTTACAGTTTGAATTGCGTCATTTGTGTGAATTGTTGCAAAAACCAGGTGTCCTGTTTCTGCAGCTTTTAAAGCCGCAGTTACGGTATCTTTATCTCTGATTTCACCAATAAATATAACATCAGGATCTTGTCTTAGGGCATATTTTATACCATCAGGGAAAGACGGAGTATCAATCAAAACCTGTCTTTGAGATACAAGACATCTTTTATTTGAAAAAATAAATTCAACAGGATCCTCAATAGTTATAATATGTTTTGGATAATTAATATTAATATAATCGATTAAAGAAGCAATTGTCGTAGATTTACCTGAACCGGTAGGTCCTGTAATCAAAACGAGTCCATTATTCAAAGTAGCAAATTGTTCGATAGATTCAGGCAACATCAATTCTGAAACTTTTTTAATATTATAAGGAATAGTTCTTATAACCAAAGCACTCTTACCTAACTGACGGCTTAAATTTACCCTAAAACGAGAAACGCCGTGTATTTCGTAGGCAAAATCAAGGTCAAATACGGAATTAACTTTTCCTTTAAAATGGACAGGCAACAGGATATCATAAGCTATTGAAATATCATCTTCAGTCAACACAGGCATGTCAACCTTGGTAATTCGTCCATCAATTCTTATAGCAGGATGTTCATCAACCTGCAAATGAATATCTGAAGCACCAACAGCAACGGCCTTTTTTAAGAATGAAATTATATTAAACTTAGAACCTGAATAGTTTTCTACCATGTTTGCCCTCTCTAATAATAAAATTATAACATCATTTAGCCAAGTTGACAATAATACATTTTATGTAACAAAAATGTAACATTTAAAACGAAAAAGGAAATTTCAATAACGCAAAATACTTTATATAAATGTAAGGGAAATTAAAAATTACAATCGGGAAAACAATAATTGGATATTAAAAAAAGTCATAATCTAATTCTTAAATGTGTAAGAATAAAAGATTAAAGAAAAAGGTTTATATTTTATACTCTCTCTCTTAATATCCTCGTGTTTATTTAATGTTGCCTAATCTCAGGCAACTTTTTTTTGCAAAAAATTATTTGTTACAATAATATATACAACACAAATTTTGAACAATTAATTTTCAATAAAATACTTTATATAAATATGGTAGAAGGAATTATAAATTTAACAAGAAAAGTCTTGCCAAAACTTACGGCTAATGCAAAAAAGAACATTGCAAGTATTAACTCTATGCCTGAAATGGTTTTAAACAAAATGGCACGCAACGGAGATAAAAGTATTCTCCACACAGATATGAACCAATGTACAGCTGCAATTATCAGAAAGAATGGTATAACAACAAGTTACACAGATGCTTTACATGGCTGTAATTCTGTTGGAGCAGTTATAAAATTGAAAAGCGGAGAAAATTTATGCGTACTATCGCATTATGTACCGACAAATATTGACGGTCAAGTTAATGCGTTAAATAAACAACTTACAACATATTCAAGATACATCAATAAAGATACAAAACCTAAAATATTCTTTAACATTCGAGGTTTCAATAACAACGGCAAATTAGAAGCAGTTCCGAATAAAATTGTAGACAAAATTGTCGAATTATTTAACGGGAAATTTAAAAAAGGGGTTGATTATACAATAACCCCTTATGAAAACGGTAAACGTCCTGCATTCTTTTCATCTGCGAATATTTTTCAATTTTCACCTAATGATACAAACAAATTGAAAATCACAAATGTCGGAGAACAAGAAAAATTTATTGATTTAACTGTCTAAGCAGAAACAGCTTCCTTATGAGTTTCAAGATATTTAACCGCATAAACAGCCCCGACAGCGCCATCAGCAGCAGCGGTAATAACTTGTCTTAAAGGAGTTGTTCTTACATCACCTATTGCAAAAACCCCCTCAACTGAAGTTGCCATAGTCTCATCTGTCACAATAAAACCTCTTGAATCCTGTTCTAACTGTCCGTTAAACAATTCGACATTAGGAGCCATTCCGATATAAGGGAAAACTCCATTAACTGCCAAATTAGAAATTTCATTTGTCTTAACGTTTTCTAAAACCGCTGTATTTACAAGATTATCACCCTTAATTTCTTTTACAACAGAATCCCATATAAATTCAACTTTTTCATTCTTGAAAGCACGTTCCTGAACAATTCTGTCTGCTCTCAACTCATTTCTTCTATGAATTACATAAACTTTATCAGCGAATTTTGTTAAATACATTGCTTCTTCAACAGCAGCATTTCCACCGCCAACAACAGCAACAACCTTATTTTTATAAAATGCGCCATCACAAACCGCACAATAGCTAACTCCTCTGCCAACAAATTCCTTTTCCCCCGGAACTCCTAATTTCATAGGTTGAGCACCTGTTGCAATAATTATAGTACCTGCCTTAAATTCATACTCATTTGTAATAATTGTTTTGCTCTTCAAATCCACACTTTGAATTTCCTGCATAGGGAATTTTTGAACTCCGAATTTATCAGCATGTTCCTCAAATTTTTCCATCAAATCAAACCCACCAACTACTTGAAACCCAGGGTAATTTTCCAATTCCAAATAATTTGAAGGTTGCCCACCAAGCATATTTATATCAACAATGGCAGTCGAAACAGCACCACGCGCAGCATATATTGCAGCAGATAAACCGGCCGGTCCGCCACCAAGAATAATTGTATCAAAGCTCAATTGTTTCATATTTTATCCTCATTTCCCTGTAATACTTGTTCCTGAAATTTTTTCACCTTTTAACAAATAAGTTGCCGTATCTTTTTTTATCAAAGAGTTATCTTTAATTGAGAAAGTTTCAAGAGTTAAATAATTCACACCTGTAAAAGTATTTCCGGTAAGTTTTAAATCAACAGTATCCGTCAATTTTTTATTACCGTCATAAGATCCAATTTTAGTAAATCTTATAACATTTCCCTCAACATAATCCAGTCTAACAGTAGCACTCGCTCCTGTAAACGGGTTGTTTAGATTTATGACGTCACCGCTTCTTGATAAGTTCCAAAAATCAACTGCCTGAGGTCTAAAATTTATGCTGCCTGTTTGTTTTGCAATTTTTGCAACTACGCGCCAATTTCCGTAAAATGAATCAGGCACAGAACCTGTCAATGAAACACCAGCCTTTAGAGTTTGAGCTGAAACAGAAACTTCAATAAGCATAATAAATATTACAAAAATTTTTTTTAACATATTTATCATTTAATTATTTTACAACACATTTCAATATTATAAAAATAAACCTACACAGTTGCCATTTTTTCTTTCAAAGTTTGAGCAGAATCTTCATAACCAACTCTACCCATTAAAGCATAAGTATAATTTTTAGCCTGCTCAACACCTGGTTGACTGAATGTATCAATATTATATAATTCACCGGCAATAGCAGTTTGAACCTCTAACATATACAAAAGCTGAGCGACATTATAACCGTCAACTTTTTCAAGCGTAATAGTAACAGTCGGTCTGTTGTAATCTGCAAGAGCAACTCTTGTAGAATCAGCCTCAGCATTAATCAATTGATTAATAGTTTTCCCGCCAAGATAACCAATTCCTGTATATTCAAATATATTCGGAATTTCAAGAGTATTATCAAACTGTGCAACTCTTATAAAATTAATAATTTTATCATTTGGTCCTTCGTTATAAAGCTGAATTTGAGAATGCTGATCAGTTGCACCCAATGCCTTAATCGGAGTAGGCCCGATATGAACATCATTTCCGTTTTTATCTTTATTTTTACCTAAAGATTCTGCCCACAATTGAGCATACCAATCAGAAACATATTTTAATCTGCTTGAATAAGGCATCATAACAGACAAATTCTTCCCTTTTTTAGTGTCCATAAGATAATGAATTAAAGCATTTTGAGCAGCAATATTTTCAAAAATATCGGTATTTTTTAAAGCCAAATCCATATCCTTAATACCGTTCATAATTTCATCAACATCAAGTCCGACAAGAGCAAAAGGCAAAAGACCAACAGCAGAAAATACAGAAAATCTGCCACCAACATCATCAGGAACAACAAATGTTTTATAACCTTCTTGTTCAGAAATTTGTCTTAAAATCCCTGTTTTTTTGTCAGTTGTAGAAACAATATTATATCTATAATCATCGCCCAACTCTTTTTCTAATATATTTTTAACTATCATAAATTGAGACATAGTCTCAGCAGTAGAACCAGATTTTGTAATTACGTTAACTAAAGTTTTTTTCAAATCCAAAACGCTTAGAAGACCAGTAATTGTATCAGGGTCAATATTATCGAGAAAGAATATTTTAGGCAAACCGTTTCTTTGTTCATCAGAGAGCAAATTCCAATAAGGTTTCAAAAGAGCTTCAGTAACAGCAAGACCGCCTAAAGCAGAACCGCCGATCCCAAGGACCAAGATATTATCAAAACGACCTTGCACCATAGCGGCATATTCTTTGACATACCAAACTGTTTCTTCGCTATACCCCAAATTCATCCACTGAAGCCATTGACCTGGCTTATCTTTTCGCTTATTCAAATCGGCAATAATATGAGTTATGGTATCCTTATATTTTGAAAATTCTTCTTTTAAATTTAAGCCATTTTCATGACCAATAACCATTTCATCGGAATACCTGTAATCTAGTGAAATCATATTATACCCCTCTCAAAATAACCTTTCTCTCATAATAAGTAGATCTTATACACTTATTATACGTGCTGAAGGTTTTAATACAAGGTACAACAGAATATTTTAATATTTATTTACCAAGATAATTTTAATTTTACTTTAATTACAACAAAACTTTTAAACACAAACTAAACTTCAACTTTTGATTTTGGTTGTCGTTGAGCTTTTATTTTTTCTTCCAAACGTTTTTGCTTATATCCATAACCTGCATATATTGCAAAACCCATCAATAACCATAGTGGAAAATATAATGAAGATGTTGTTAAAAATTTCATTGAATAAACCATTAATCCACCACAAGTAATTATTCCTAAAATAGGGAATACAGGTGAAAATGGAACTTTAAACGGACGCGGTCTGTCAGGATCAGTTTTTCTTAAAATCAATACCGCAATACAAATTATAATAAACGAAGTAAATGTTCCAAAGTTACAAAGTTCAGCAGATATATTCAAATCCATAAACAAAGCACAGATTATAACAACAATACCTGAAATCCATGTAAGAACATGCGGAGTTCTGTATTTTTTATGAATTAATCTCAAAGATTTAGGCAAAAATCTGTCTCTGCTCATTGCATACAAAATTCTTGTAGTTCCTAACTGATAAATTAAAAGAACAGATGTCAACGCACATAAAGCACCGATTGAAATCAAGCCAGCAAACCAATCTTTACCGATAGCACGCATAGCATGTGCAATAGGAGCCTGAACATCAATATGACCTAAAGGAACATTTCCTGTCAAAACTAATGCTACACAAACATACAATATAGTACAAATAATAAGTGTACCAAGAATTGCAATAGGCAAATCTCTTTGCGGATTTTCAGTTTCTTCTGCAGTAGTCGAAATTGCATCAAATCCAATATATGCAAAGAATATTAAAAATGCGCCCATAAATACGCCTTCAAACCCGTTCGGTGCAAAAGGAACCCAGTTTTCAGGTTTTACATAAAAAGCACCAACAACAATGAATGAAAGTATCATGAACATATTTACACCAACCATAATACTTGCAAACCTTGTTGATTCTTTAACGCCTTTAATCAAAAGAATTGTAAGTAAAAGTACAATTACCATAGCAGGCACATTTATTGCAACAGGGATTTTGTCAAATAAAAACGGCATCTGAGTATGCGGATCAAGCCCAAACTTATCGCAATAAGCAAGCATATAACGATAATCAGTTCTTAACCACAAAGGATAATTTACAACAAAATCAGGTAATATATGTTTGAATCCTTTTAAGAATTGAACAAAATACCCGGTCCAAGCACAAGCAACCGTGATATTACCGATTGCATACTCAAGCATTAAAATCCAACCGACCATCCAAGCCATAAATTCACCCATTGTAGCGTAAGTATAAGTATAAGCACTACCTGCAACAGGAATCATTGCCGCAATTTCAGAATAGCAAAGAGCTGAAAAAACACACG
>ULMR01027955.1_pt1 | contig 33446 bp, 28 predicted proteins | sample 1951711 | NCBI WGS metagenome assembly ULMR01 (sample SAMEA4835556, study PRJEB28245) | human gut metagenome | biome: gut microbiome; material: fecal sample | place: Denmark | collected 2008 | reverse complement strand
CACACATTCGTCTCTTTGGATTAAAAACATACCAGGCACAGAACTGCTCAACGACGACAACCCCACAATCCGGATTATAGACGGCAAGGCTTATGCCTACGGCACTCCGTGGAGCGGTAAGACGCCTTGTTATAAAAATATGTCTTTCCCTATCGGCGGTATGGTGCGGTTGAGGCAGGCGGCACAGAATATTTTTTATAAGCAGTATGGCGTTGATGCCTTTCTTGCCATATATCCCGGATGTTCCGTGATAGTCAGCGATTATATGCTGCGCAATATGCTCTACGACACACTGGCTGTTTTGGCAGAGATTGTTACAGTAGGAATTATGGAATGTCTGCCCGACAGGGACGCGGCGCTTACGTGTTATGAATCATTTACGAACTAAAACATAAGAACAGATAAAACAAAAAAAAATGAGCAAAAACTTTTTATGGGCAAGTCTTCTTGCCGTGTTGATTTTTACATCTTGCGCGTCGCGAAAGAATTTCGTCTATCTGCAAGATATGGAGATGGGAACAAAGTATCCTATCGCTACAAAGTATGAGGCTGTCATACACGACGATGACCGTCTGAGCATCACCGTCAGCAGTAAGAACCCTGAGCTGGCCATTCCGTTCAACATCAGCGGAGGCTCCGTTCAGGTAGGCAATGACGGCAGTGTTTCGGCTGCTGCAGCTGGCAGTGTCAAGCAGAGCGGCTATCGTGTCGATGTTGACGGCAACATTGACTTTCCTATTCTTGGCAAGATTCATGTTGCAGGCATGACCGTCAACGATGTCAAACAGCTGATAAGAGAAAAAATTATTGCAGGCAACTATATCAGCGACCCTATTGTGTCTATCGAGTTTCTCAACTTTAAGTACACCGTGCTGGGAGCAGTCGGACGCAACGGCACTTTCACTGCCAACGGCGACCGTGTAACGCTGCTTGAGGCGATAGCCAACGCAGGCGACCTGAGCGCAAAGGCACAGACTAACCGTGTGGCTGTGATAAGAGAAATCAACGGTGAGAGACAAATGTTCATGCACGATCTTACGAGCAAGGACATCTTTGAGTCGCCATGTTTCTACCTTCAGCAGAACGACATCGTGTATGTAGAACCTAAATATCGTAAGAAGGACACCGAAGACCGCGGATGGCAGATAGGTACTACAGTGCTTTCAGCCATTACAGCAGTTTGTTCAATTCTCTGGGCTATCAAGTAAAAAAATATCATCTTATAAAGTTTTATGCAAACCAACAATTCTCTAAAAAACGATCAGAGTGTCAATTTAGTCGACCTGCTCGTTTATTTGGCTTCAAAGTGGAAATGGTTTCTTGTTTCCATTGTTGTATGCGTCGGAATAGCATGGTATAAGTATGCACGTGCGCCGTTCGTATATTTCCGTTCGGCTACGATTATCATCAAAGACCCTTCCAACAAGACCGCAACGTCGGGTCTCGACCGCTTTGACAACATTATCAACAAGACCAATGTCGCCAACGAGATTCTTCAGTTCCGCTCAAAGAAACTGATGCAGGAGGTGGTTCAGCGCGTTCATGCCGACGTGAGCTATCAGATTGAGGACGGCCTGCGCACCAACGAGCTTTACACTCAGTCGCCTATGCTTATACGCTTTCTCGACGTTATGCCCGAGCAGAGCATAAGCCTCGTAATGACGCCGAAGAACCGCAACACCGTAGAGCTGTCTGACATTTCCGGGGTTAATGCCTCGAAGCCGAGTTACACGGTGAAGATTAACGAAACCGTTACTCTGGCCAAGGGCGTGCGTGTGGTGGTGACGCGCACCAACTTTTACAACACCTCATGGGTTGACCAGCCTATACAGGTGAGCAAGCGCCCGCTCAATTCGGTTGTCAACTATTACAGATCGGTGTTCGGCATTGAGCAGGAGGATGAGGAGTCGTCTATCCTTACCCTGTCGCTGAAGGACAATTCGGCTTCGCGTGCAGAAGATGTGCTCAACATGCTCATAACGGTCTACAATGAGGAAGCCATCAAGGATAAGAACCAGGTGGCTGTCAACACTGCTAACTTTATCAGCGAACGACTGATAATAATCGAGAATGAGCTGGGCCACGTAGAGTCAAACCTCGAGTCGTACAAGCAGCGCAACCAGGTGGTTGACATCTCTTCTTCTGCCAACATGTATATGAACGAGTCGCAGAAGTATAATGCCGACGCGCTGGAGCTGGAGACTCAGTTGCGCCTTGCACGCTTCATTAAGGAATATCTGACCAATCCTTCAAAGGAGACCGACCTCATACCGGCAAACACCGGCATCGGTGACATGAACATCGAAAATCAGATCAGCCTCTATAACAGCACCAAACTGAAGCGCGACAGGCTGATTGATGACAGCAGCGAGAACAACCCCGTGGTGCAGGAGCTTAACAATTCGCTCCACGCCATGAAGCAGAACATCATACGTGCCGTCGACAACATGATTGTGAGTCTTAACGTGAAGCGCATTGACGCGCAGAACCGCGAGATGAGAGCGCAAAACCGCGTTACGTCGATACCTCGCAAGGAGCGTCAGATTCTGTCTATCGAGCGTCAGCAGAAAATCAAGGAGGCGCTTTACCTCTTCCTGCTCAACAAGCGTGAGGAGAACGCACTGTCGCAGGCAATGGCCGACAACAACGCCCGCGTGATTGACAGCGCCGACGGCAGCGGTTCGCCCATTGCTCCGCAGCGCAACCGCATAATGTTGCTGGGTCTGCTCATCGGTATAGCCCTGCCCGGTGTGGGATGGCTGCTTGTGCTCTTCATGGACACTCGCGTTCACGGACGCAAGGATGTTGAGAAGGTGCTTAGCGTGCCGTTCCTCGGTGAGATTCCTATCGACAAGGAGACAGAGCGCAGCCAGCACCGTTATCCGCTCATTCAGCCCGATGACGACAGCGTGGTGTCTGAGGCATTCCGCATTCTGCGCACCAACATGTCGTTTATGTCGAAGAAGGATCATCCCACTCAGGTTATCACCTTCACCTCGTTCAACGAAGGCGCCGGAAAGACATTCATCTCATGCAATCTGGCAATGAGCTTCGTACTGGCTAAGAAGAAGGTGATTATGGTTGACCTCGACATCCGTAAGGCAACGCTGAGCCGCCATTTCGGTGACCACCGCAACGGCGTGACCAACTATCTGGCTGACCCGACAACGACGCTCGATGACATAATACGCCATCAGGACACATTCGACCTTATTCCGTCGGGCGAGATTGCTCCTAACCCGGCAGAGCTGCTCATGGACAGCAGACTCGACCAGCTTATAGACGAACTGCGCAAGCGCTACGACATAATAATTGCCGACAACGTGCCTATGGGCATCATTGCCGACGCAAGCATCGTCAACCGTATAGCCGACCTGACAATATTCGTAGTGCGTGCCGGCAAACTCGACCGCAGACAGCTTCCTGACATCGAGGCTCTATATGAGGACAAGAAGCTCAAGAACATGGCCTTGGTGCTCAACGGCGTAGATCCAGACCGTCGCGGTTATGGCTATGGTTACGGCTACGGTTATGGCTACGGTTATGGTTACGGCAAGAACGGAAAAAAGAAGAAAAAGTGAGATTCTCAAACTATAGTTTAATTATTAAAAATTTTATTGCAATGAAAAAAGAACAGAAAGAAAAGTATGAGTCTCCGTCAACCCGGAAGACTCAGGTAAACCTGGAAAACGGGTTTATGTCGGCTTCTGTGTTTGAAGATGGAACCGAAAACGCTAAGGGCGTTACCATTGAAGAGCACGGATTTGCTAATCCTGGCGCAGAATGGGAAGGTGATTATTCAGAAAGTACTTGGGATTAATAATTAAAAATTTAAATTATGAAGAAGAACATATTTTTAATAGCAGGCATAGCACTTACTGCTATGCTTAGCGGTTGTGCAGATGAAAATCTGGACAATACCGTTAAAAATCCCGTTAAGTCGGGTGAGGAAATTATGTTCGGGTCTAGATTATCTGGTGATGCTGATGTGATTGAGGCAAAGCCGGGAACCCGAACTGTTTATGGAGACCGTAATGAAAACGGAGTCCCCGTATATTGGGAGGCTAATGGCACCGATGAGATTGCTATATTCTGTAATCAAGCATCGCAGCCAGCAAGTCATCTTGTAAATTACAAGATAACGCCCGACGAAACAGACCATGCAAAAGCTGCAACTGTTGCAAAAGTGAACCCAAGTGAAGCCGGTCTGCAATGGGGAGATGTTGATACTGAGCACAGATTTTATGCTTTCTATCCGGCAAGTGCAGTAGAAGGTTCTGTAGAAGAGGATCAGACAGGAAAAATTACTGCCAATATTCCTGTTACACAGCAGGTACAGGAATGGAGAAAAGGTACATTCGAAAGTTCTGACACAGAATTTAATGGTAAAACCGTTTATTTCGGACTTCCGAATATGGATTATGCCTATATGTATGCTTATAATGCCGTAACACCTTCGGAGGTAAATAAGAGTCAAGCCATTAATTTGCAATTCCATAATTTGGTAACAGTGCTTGATATCACTGTGCAGGGCCCATCGTCTGGTACTGCTACAATTACCAATATTAATGTGGACGCGATTGAAGGTGAAGAGCCTATTCTTACGGGTGATTTTACATGTAATATCCGAAATGCAAGTACCGGAGAAGGTGCAGTAGCCACTTGTGAGCCGGTTGGTGACTTCAACGAGGAGCGTGGACGTATTTCTATTCCTTGCTATGATAAGAAAACCGGTCAGTTCATTCAGCTTGGTCCAAATGAGCTTCTTAACGTAAAGGCTTATATCATTCCACAAGACAAAAATACTGTAACTAAACGTACTCTTCGTGTTACGGTGTCTTTGCTGAATGGTGCTCCTTGCAGGAAGACTTTGCAGACAGCGGATGTTACTCCACACAAAATCAACCGTGTTATTCTTCCTCCATTGGAAATTGGAGGCACAAACTATTGGATGAGTTCACTTGACCCGAATATCTATGTGTCAGAGCTTTCATTGCCAGGCAGCAAAATGTCTTATTTGACAAGTGCTAATGGAGCCGATATAGTTTATCAGAATGCAACTATCAAAGAGCAGTTGTTGGATGGTGTTCGTGCCTTTATTTTCCATACACAACGAATGTATAATGGCGAACTTCGTATATCTGTAAATGGAAGCCCATTGAGTACAACCCTAAAGGGGGCGTTGGCAGAAATTGCCACATTCTTGAAAGATGCTGAGAAACAGGGTAAAAAACAGGAAACTGCTTTCGTGTTAGTTACTTATAGTGGAGGAAATGGATCTGAAAAAGATTGGATGACAGCTCTGCAAAAAACGGTAAATGAATGTGCCGGCGATTATGATACTTATAGAATATTTGACAAGGAAATGACGCCGGATGTTACTTTGGGAGATGTAGCTGGACAAATTATATTGAAAGCAAACTATAATAGCGCTGATATGATTGCTGGGGCAGGAACAGCTCCGCTGATGTACACATTATGGGAAAAACCTTATGTTGAAGGCGGTCTGCAAATGACGTGGGGAAATCCGAATAGCGCTGCAAAGCTACACTGGTTGTATCAGGAGGTAACCTCTGTCAAAGATGATAGTAGAGGTTGTGGACATGGAAGTGCAGAAGCAACGAAAGACGAGAAAATATCATATATAAAGAAAATTTTCCAAGAAAGTGTTACTGCTTATAAAAATGATACTTCTCATAAGACATGGTTTATGAACGACTTGGGCGGTTATTATTTCTATCAAACAGAAGGTCTTTTTGGTTGGCATACTGACCATGAAGATCCAGAAGGACTTGCTACAGATATGAATAATTTGGGTGTAAGTGAACTTCAGAACCGTGCTGAAAATGCCGGATTGGGATTAGTTTATATGAACTTTGCTGATAAACAGGCAGACTCTGGTGCTAAATACAAGAGCGACTGGCTGATTCAGACAATTATCGACAACAACTTTAAGTTCGCGTTGCGTAAGAAAGGCTCAAGCACGACGCCTTCATCAAAATACAATGCCACTTATTCAAATGGCGGAAATGCCGTTGGTTGGGATAAGTAATCACTATTGACAATGAAACTTTCGCTGAAAGACTCAGCGAAAGTTCATTGTTGAAAAATGTATCATATAAGATAAATGAGTTATCCTATACGAAAATACGCGGCATTAGTAATTGCGTTAGCCTGCTTTGCTTCATGCCAGGACGAGTCTTTGCTCGGCGGCGACGCTGCCGGCAACGTGAAGATTCTTGCACGCATGAGCGGCTCAACACCTACGCGTACTTGTGTTGACGGAGTTACGACAGACGGTTCGGTGGGCATATTGTGGTCGCCGGGCGACCGTATCGGCGTGTATGGAAGCGCCGGAACGTCAAACGCCTTGTTCGTATCTTCAAATACGAGTGCTGCGCCTGAAGCCGTCTTTGCAGGCAATCTGAAGCAGGGCGAATCTCCCTCTTACGCCTACTATCCCTATGACGAAGGCAACACTTCGTCGGATGTCTCGGCTATTAAAGGAAACCTGAAGCTTGTTCAGGCATACAACATGGCCGACGGAACGTTAGAGGCCGACTATAAAGTAGGCAAGCCAACGTTCTCATCAGCTGATGGCGGACAATATGAGTTCTCGTTCGAGCATCTGTTCTCCCTTATCAGGTTCAGCATCAACGCCACGGGTACTCTTCTCGAAGGCGATAATCTTGAAAGCATCATCCTGACTTTGCCCGACGGGCGCAGGCTCGGCGGCGAGTTTACGTTCGACGCAGCTTCGAAGGCTGTGACATGGACAGGTGCTGCCGACGGGGTGAACCAGCTGACCATGAAATGGAGCGATGCTCCGGCGCTTACGAGCGGACAGGAGCTGACGGGATATATGACCTGTGCCCCTGACATACATCAGAACGACGATATAAAAATCACCATTCTGACACATCAGTACAAGGCAGAGTTCACCCGCCGTTCGCTTGCAGACTTCGCTGCTAACACATGCTACACGTTCCCGCTGACGCTTGCCAACTATTCTGATATGGTTGTAACCAAGCGTCCTGTGTTCAAGAGTTTCTCATTCGATGTAAGTGCCAACGAAGGCAAAATTCTTGGCACCAAACTGGTGTATGAGAACGGAAAGACACAGCCTGTGGCTAATACGGCAGAGGTGATGACGGTAGGTACTGACAGCGTTACCGGCTGCATACCTTATCTGTTTGACTTCAAGCTGAAGCCCACGTTCACCATACCTGAAGGCATGACCGTAATGGTGGACGGAAAAGCACAGACGAGCGGAGCCGACGAGCAGGACTTCAGCAAGCCTGTAACGTATGTCGTTTCTAATGGTGAAGAGGAACGCGCCTATGTTGTTAAAGTGACAAACACCGGGCTGCCGGTGGCTGTGCTTGAGCAGGAAGGCGGCAGCGTCTATTGGGATGAGGCCGGCATAAATGTGCGCGGTAAAGAAGAAGATTGGGGTGGAAACGACCATTTCACGCTGTATAATGCAGATGGAACGGTTGATGTGGCAACGGCATTGTGTAGTTCGCGCCTGCGAGGCAATTCCACACAGAACTTTCCAAAGCTTCCTTTTGCGCTTAAATTCGACAAGAAGGTAGGAATACAGGGACTGCCGACCGATAAACGCTGGGAACTTCTTGCAAACTGGATGGACCGTACTTCGCTGCGCAACACAGTAGCCCTCGACATAGCACATCGCACTGCCTCAGCTCATGCTGATGGCTTGGGATGGAATCCTAACGGTGTGAATGTTGAGTTGGTTATCAACGGCCGTCATGTGGGAAATTATTTCCTGTGTGAAAAGGTGAAGATTGATGCAGACCGCGTAAATATCAATGACTGTTATGAGGACGTGGTGGATGGCGGCAACGCCAATCCTTCTGTGGCCGACTGCGGTTATCTGCTTGAGTTCGACGACGCGATGGACGAATTAAATTGCTTCCGTACAGACCGTGGACTGCCTGTTATGTTTAAGGATGAGTTGCCAGAAAACGGAACACTGTTTAATGCTGTGAAAACGAAAGTTGAAACCATTGAGCAGAATCTGGAGGACGGCAAATATTCTGAGGCATACAATCAGCTTGACATAAACTCTGTCATTGACTATTTCTTTGTGCAGGAACTTACGTTCAATGATGAATATAAGCATCCAAAGAGCGTATATATGTATATCGACGGTGAGGGAAAACTCACTGCCGGACCTGTATGGGATTTCGACTGGCAGACATTTATCATTCCTGAACAAGTGCGCTCTTATAACGGCTCATACGATTGTCGTAATACGGACGAGTGGCTATATGGTGCTTCGGCGTTGGCTGAAACGTCAATATGGCCGTGGGAAAGTCCTGATTATACTAACGACAAACCATATATGTGGTATCCGCTTCTGTTCAGAGACTGGACATTCAGAAGTCAGGTTCAGGCACGCTGGACAGCTGTCTATGCAGCACTGCAGGCTGTAACTGCAGATATAGACAAACTGGCAGTTCAAAACCGCATTTCCGATAAGTACAATTCTGCGATGTGGCCAACCACACGTGAGTTGAAAAACGGATGTGGTGCAGCCTTCAACGGCGACGAGGAAATGACCTTTGACCAGGCCATACAGTCGATGAAAAAGGCTTATACAGAACGTCTTGAATGGATGAACACAAACATTGTAAGCGGAAACTTCGTGACAGGTGCAGAATAATGTAAATATCTAACGAAAAAAATTCATAAAATGATTAAAAGAACAATTGCGGCAGCCTTTGTCATATTGGCTGCAGGTTCAGTCTTTGCTCAGACTGACCAGAAGGCTGGTTCTACAGAATATGTGGAATACAGCTCAGATAAATACAATGTTGAGACAAACGGCTTCTGGAGCAACTGGTTTGTCAGCGTAGGTGCAGGCGGCCAGGTTTACTTTGGCGACCACGACCGTCAGGCTTCTTTTGGCGACAGAATTTCGCCGGCTCTCGATGTAGCCGTTGGCAAGTGGTTCTCGCCGAGCATAGGCGTAAGGCTTATGTATAGCGGCCTTTCGGTTAAGGGTGCCACACAGAAGGGCTCTTTGGCTCACAGCACCGGTGAGGATGTGCCCGGAAAGGGAGGTAACGGCTATTGGCTGGAGAAGCAGAAGTTTAATTACTTCAACTTCCATGCTGATGTGCTGTTCAATCTCTCTAACATGATATGTGGCTACAATGAGAAGCGCCTGTATAACCTCAGCGCTTACGGAGGTCTCGGCGTGATGCACGTGTCAGAAGAGCCGTCTGCCACAGACATATCAGCACACTTCGGTCTTCTTAACACCTTCCGTCTGTGTTCAGCTCTGGACCTCAATCTTGACCTGCGCGGAACGCTGGTTAACGATGAGTTCGACGGCGAGGGCGGAGGCCGCGGCGGCGAAGGTATGTTCACCGTTGCAGTTGGTCTTACCTATAAGTTTAAACCGCGCGGCTGGGAGCGCAGCAAGACCGTTACACGCACCGTGTATGACAACGACAAGATTAACGCCATGCGCGAGCAGCTTAACCGCATGAGCGAGGAGAACGCCCGTCTGCAGGAGGCTCTCGCCCAGAACGACAAGGAGAAGGCTCAGACAATAATAAAGCAGATAGCATCGTCTAACCTCATTGTGTTCCCGATAGGCAAGAGCGACCTGTCTAACCAGGCCCGCGTAAATCTCGGCATGCTCGCAGAGGTTATCAAGCAGGGCGATCCTTCTACAGTTTACACCATCACAGGTTATGCCGACGCCGGCACAGGAACCAAGGAGTTCAACGAGCGTCTGAGCAAGGATCGTGCTGATGCAGTATACAACTGTCTTGTTAAGGAGTTCGGCATAGACAAGTCACAGCTCAAGCTTGACTACAAGGGTGGTGTAGAAAACATGTTCTATGACGACCCGCGTATGAGTCGTGCCGTAATCACAACAAGTAAATAACTTTGATTAGTTTAACTCGTTGCGAAATATATTTAATTAAGTTAATAGTGACGGGGGCGCCTCATAATTGCAGAAGTTAGGGTTGGTTAGCTCATTTTATTGCGGTCAGATTTTTTCGGCAGTGGCTGAAAGTGCTTGTCAGATTGATTTTGCTGCTGTACGGCACAAGTCTGATATGAGTTTGTCTGTTTCTACAAGACTCTCTTCATATGGTGCCCCCGTTTTTTGCATCAGATAATAAGTTCTGTGTTTAGTAATCCCATTCGCTGTCAAGAGTGACAGTGGGTGGGATTTTTTTTGTGCAGGTTTGGATAGTTTTTGGTAGTTAGAGGAGATTTATTTGGTAGTTAAAGGAGTTAAAGTAGTTATCGCTCACCGTGGTGAGCTAGGAGTTAAAGTCAAATGCTTTGTTGGGTGTTGTTTCGGAATATAAATCCTCACGATGTAGGGACGCACCCCAGGTGCGTCCAAAACCCATAATAACGGTATTATCATTGTAAATTATTTGGACGCACCTGGGGTACGTCCCTACAATAAATTCCATGCAACGAAATTAAAATATGAAATCCATTCAATGAAATTTGGATTCGCAACAATGCTAATGTGTTGTAAAAGGTATGGTTTTGCATGGTGAAAGGTGGCATTTTGTGTTGTAAAAGGTATCGTTTTGCATGGTAAAAGGTGGTGTTTTGTGTTGTAAAAGGTATGGTTTTGCATGGTAAAAGGTGGTGTTTTATAATATAAAAAGATTTGTTGTTAAGTGAAGTATTAGTGTTGTTGTTAATGCGAAAAAAGTTTTGAAAAAACTCGTCACTCGTCATAAAGACATATAATTAATTGTATTACAGACAGTTATGGTGTGATGAGTTAAATTTTAAACTCATCACATCCGTCATTCATGGTCATAAAAATATTGCCATTCCCTGATTGTGGTTGACTTCATTCGGATAATTTTCTGATTTATGTTGAATTTCGTCAAACTTATTACTGTCATCGGTTGACTTAGATATACAGTTTTACTGTTGCATTTATTGTAGGGACGTACCCCAGGTGCGTCCACAGAAATAATATATCTAAAAAACATTACCATGAAAAATAATATACCTCAAAAACAAGCCAACGACATACAAAGGACAAACTCACGGGGAGATACTTTGCAAAATGAAAATTTTAAATATCGCAAAAGTCCCAGGGCATCGTTTCATGATTATTGCGGCGGAATATATTTTATTACAATATGTACAAATGACAGAATCCATTATTTTGGTGAAATAATAAATGGTGAAATGCAATTGTCTAATGTTGGAATATTTGCACAAAAAGCATTGGACGAATTATCTACGCATTACAAATATGTTCAAGTGCCTTTGTTTGTTGTAATGCCAAACCATATACATGTTATTGTTTGCATTGACGAATATAGGAAAGACTCCCAATATATGCCGGCTCACAGAACGGCATTGAGCGTGGTGATTGGTGGATTTAAACAGTCGGTTACATGTTTTGCCAGACGAAACAATATTGATTTTTGTTGGCAAGGACGATACCACGACCATATAATAAGGGGAATTAAAGATGGAAATAAAATATCAGATTATATAAAAAACAATGTCGCAAAATGGGATATTGACTGTTTTAACGATAATCGTCAGCCCATAAATATGGAGACAAAATATAGTAAATGAGAAAATTATGTTGTTCATTTAATGGGCATTTGACGTTCGTTGTAGAGATTTCGTTGTATGGAATTTCGTTGCATGGAATTTATTGTAGGGACGTACCCCAGGTGCGTCCAAATAATTTATAATGATAATATCGTGATTATGGGTTTTGGACGCACCTGGGGTGCGTCCCTACATCACGTGTGAGACATTTCTCCTAAAACGAATCCCCCTGTGATGAGTTGCCGTATAAACTCGTCACACTGTAACATGTTGTATATCAATTTGTTAAGCCGGTTTGTGACGAGTGACGAGTTTTTACGAAACTTTTTTATGATTATCCTTTTATGGTTATGGCTGACTTTAAACATACTATGATATGTCTACAAATGATTAAAGGATAATGAGACGTTCTTCTTAATTTAACGGCATATATTTGCTTGTAAGACCGTTTTTAATTAAATTCGATATAAGTCATGTTATGATGATTAAAAGCCGTCAGCAGCGCTTAAAATGCCTGTTGCGGGGCATTTGGCGTGTACTTATGCATATGCAGTCATTTGTGGGCGTATTCGAGGGGCGTCAGCCCGTCTATCATGACGCTTCGGTGATGCTGTTGTTGCGGATGATGTATAACAAAAAAGGAGTACCATTTGGTACTCCTCTGTGATCCGTTTGGGGCTCGAACCCAAGACCCCAACATTAAAAGTGTTGTGCTCTACCAGCTGAGCTAACGGATCATCTTATCCATTCGTTCTGTAAAGCGAGTGCAAAGGTATGGACTTTTTTTGAATTCTCCAAATTATTTTGCAACTTTTTTTGATTTTTCTTCATTTTGTGGCCTTTCATCCCCCTCTTTAGTGATGTATCGCTGATAATATGCTATCAAGATGGTGGTGAGCGGCAGGGCAATGATGAGGCCGATGAAACCTAAAAGGGTGCCCCATACTGAGAGCGACAGCAGCAGAATGGCTGGATTGAGGCCCATGGCCTTGCCCATTATCTTGGGAGTTACAACCATGTCGCTGATTATCTGTACGATGCAGAACACTGCCACGGCGCCTGCCAGGATTATCCAGAAGTTCTGTCCCGTGTCGGCAGCCTTGAGCAGGGCAAGGAACACTGTCGGTATAAGGGCGAAGGTGTGAAGATAGGGCACAAGATTCATTATGCCTATCATTATGCCGAGGCCTATAGCCATAGGAAAGTCGATTATGGTGAAGCCTATGCAAAACATTATGCCCATGCAGAGCGACACGAGCGACTGGCCGCGGATATAGTTGTTGAGCTCGCGCTCCACGTCCTCCATAAGCTCCTTCCAGAACGGGCGCACCTTCTGGGGGAATATCTTTATCCATTTGGTTGAAAGAGCCTCATAGTCGAGCAGGATGAAGAACATATACATAAGCGTGATGAGCGACGCCACGATGCTTATGATGATGTTTGCCGTCTGTCCCAATACGCTGAAAAGCTTAGGCATGGCGCTCCTGATGGCTTCGGTAACGTCTTTCTGCTTGAAAAACTGTTGTATCTCATGCCGGTTGTCCTCAATCCATTGGCGTATGGTGCTTGGAAAATTGTTGATGTGAGTTGTCTGATGCAGGTAGCGCGACAGCACGTCGCCTAGCTTGTCAAACTGTTCAAGCATCGGCGGTATGATGAGATAGAATATGCCTCCGATTATAGCGATGACGAAAATCAGCGTTACGATGATCGACAAAGCCCTTGTGGGCACGTGCAGCTTGTATTGCACGAACTTAACGATGGGGTAGAGCAGGTAAGCCAGGAGCCACGCCACGAAGAACGGCAGGAGCACGTTGCTCAGATAGTTGGTGATGAACAATATTGCTCCTATAAGCAGGGCTATGAGCATCCACCGTATGAATTTGTCGAAAGTGATTTTCTCTTCAAACATATAATTAAAGTGTTTTGTCCTTGTTTTTGTCTTCGGCAAGCGCCTTGCGGTAACATTCGCGGCAGAGCGGCTCATATTCGGCCTGCTCGCCAAGCATAACGCGCTTGTCGTTGGCCACGAGCCTGTGGCTTACATATGCCAGCGAGCCGCATCTTACGCAGATGGCATGCACCTTGGTCACCTCGTCGGCAATGGCGCACAGGGCAGGGATAGGTCCGAAGGGAACGCCCTTGAAGTCCATGTCGAGCCCCGCCACTATGACACGTATGCCCTTGTTGGCAAGCTCGTTGCATACCTGCACCAGTCCGTCGTCGAAAAACTGCGCCTCGTCTATACCAACCACGTCGATGTCTGACGACAGCAGCAGTATGGATGACGATGAGTCGACAGGCGTGCTCATTATGGAGTTGCGGTCGTGGCTTACCACCTCAATCTCAGAATAGCGCGTGTCGAGGGCGGGCTTGAAAATCTCCACTCTCTGTTTAGCAAACTTGGCGCGTCTCAGTCGCCTTATAAGTTCCTCGGTCTTGCCCGAGAACATCGATCCGCACACAACTTCTATTCTTCCCGGGCGGTGTGCTTCGCCTGCCAGATTGTTGTCCATTATGGCGCAAAATTACAAAGACGTTTTAAAAATTGCAAAGAAATATAGCGTTTTTTTGCACTCATGGATTATTTAACTTATATTTGTGGCGAATTATGGGCTTGTTATATATAGTACCCACACCGGTGGGAAATATGGAGGATATGACGCTCAGGGCCATACGCATCTTGAAGGAAGCCGACCTGGTTTTGGCAGAGGACACCCGCACGTCGGGCATACTGCTCAAGCACTTTGATATAAAGAACCAGCTCATGGCTCACCACAAGTTTAACGAGCACGGCACGTCAGCGTCGATAGTGGAACGTCTTAAGGCCGGAGCCACAGTGGCTCTTATAAGCGACGCCGGCACACCCGGCATAAGCGATCCGGGATTTTTCCTGGTCAGAGAGGCTGTCAATGCCGGCATCACGGTGCAGTGTCTTCCGGGCGCTACGGCTTTTGTTCCGGCGCTTGTCGCGTCAGGTCTGCCTTGCGACCGTTTCTGCTTTGAGGGATTTCTGCCACAGAAGAAGGGGCGCGCCACACGTCTTGAAAGTCTGCGCGACGAAACGCGTACAATGATATTCTATGAGTCGCCTTACAGAGTGCTGAAGACTCTTGAGCAGTTTGTAGAGTATTTTGGCGAAGACCGCAGGGTGAGCGCCTGCCGTGAAATATCAAAGATACATGAGGAGAGCGTTAGAGGCACTCTGGCAGAGGTTATAGCCCATTTTAAGGAAACAGAGCCTCGCGGCGAGTTTGTAATCGTTGTGGCGGGCAAAAATATTAAAGAACGAAAACCTAATAATTGACAGCATTATGAAAAAGGTATTATTTATTGCGGCTTGTTTTATGGCTTTGGTCGCATGTAACAACGAGAAAACAGGTTCAAATCTGCCTCAAGTAAGCCAAACAGACTCTTTGCAGAAGATAATAGAGCAAAAGGACAATGAGATAAATGACATGATGGGACTCCTGAATGATATTGACGAAGGATTCCGTCAGATTAACGAAGCTGAAAACCGCGTAAGCGTGGCGAAGGACGGCGAGGGCGCCGACAAAAAACAGCGCATACGCGAGAACATACAGTTCATTCAGCAGCGCCTTGCCCAGAACCGTGAACTGATAGAGAAACTGCGCAAGCAGGTGCGTGAAAGCTCCGTAAAGGGCGACGAGATGAAGCGCACTGTAGAGAATCTGGTTAAGCAGCTCGAAGACAAAGACAACCAGCTGAAAGACCTGCGCGCACAGCTTGAAGCTAAGGACATACACATTGAGGAACTTGACATGACAATCAATTCGCTCAACAAGGACGTTACTAACCTGAAGGGCGAGAGCGAGCAGAAATCGCAGACTATAAGCAATCAGGACAAGCAGCTCAACACAGCATGGTATGTGTTCGGAACAAAGAAAGAGCTGAAGGAGCAGAAGATTCTTGTAAACGGAAAGGTGCTGCAGGGCAACTTCAACAAGAGTTACTTTACAAAGATAGACATACGTGTTGAGAAAGAGATTAAGCTCTATTCTAAGTCGGCAAAGCTTCTGACCATGCATCCGTCAAGCAGCTACACGCTTACACGCGACTCTAAAGACCAGTATGTGCTGCGCATAACCAATCCGCAGATATTCTGGAGCACAAGCAAGTATCTTGTAATACAGGTTAGATAAATATTGGCAGAATATTCAGAGAATATATTATTCTGACCTCTGCGTCGGCATTTATTGGCGGGCAATATCCAAATCAGATATTGCCCGCCAATTTTTTATGTATGTGTCAACCTATACTCTTATATCAGCTTTATGCCTGTTGACGAAATGACAGTTTTTTGTGTTAAATTTCAGTTTTTACTTTCTGCTTTGAGAAAGAATGCTTACATTTGTATGATTAATTATCATAATTGTAACAAAATTAACAGTTTGCATGTAAGTCAAAATATGACCGGCACCGGATTCATCGTCGGTGATGTTCATCATTTTGTAGAGGCGATAACCATAAGCCTTTGTGCAGTAAACACCACATTAAGCAACATTTGTATTGTTGTATGATGCAGGTGCTGTGGAATACAAAGAATTTAAAAATTTTTATTATGGTGTAAAGACGTGGTATTGAAACATGCGAGAGAGTAATTATGGCGAAAAGTTTATCAATTTAAAAAAACTTATCGACCATGAATGGCAATATTATTAAGAGTAAGCTGCTGTTTGCGCTATTCGTTTTTATGCAGACTTTCTGTAGTGTTTATGCACAGAACAGCGGGTTTAATTTAAAAGGCCGTGCTTGTGAGAGAGACGGCAAATCTGGCATTGGATATGCCACAGTGAAATTGTATAACAATACCGACAGCGTGTCGGTGTATCGTGGAGTGGCCGACGAGGCCGGAGCATTCAGTATAGGCGGTGTGGCCGCCGGCAGCTATCGCGTGAAAGTTACCTGTGTAGGGTATGAGAATTATGTAGCACGCGTAAATGTCGGTGGAGATACTGATATGGGCATAATCAAACTGAACGAAGACAAAAACATGCTTGACGGTGTGACGGTTATGGCCGAATACTCTAAAGTGAAACCTACGGGCGATGTGGTTGTTCAGGTGAAGGGCAATCCTATGGCCAAGGGCAAGACTCTTGTGGACTTTATGCGTTATCTGCGTGACCTCGACGTTGCAGACAACAGTATAAGTGTGCGCGGCAGAGAAAACACCCTTATATATGTAGACGACCGTAAAGTGAGCTTCGAGCAGTTAAAGTCTATAGATCCGTCAATGATCGACCGCATTGAGATAATACCTCATGCCGACGCGTCTTACGGAATAAATGCCAGGGGAGGCATAGTAAAAGTGCATCTGCGCAGTGATGGCGGACTGCTCGGTTCGGTGTCGATGTATGGCGAGGCCGACTATTATTCGCCGGTAAGGTTCTCTCCGGGATTTAATCTTCTTTACTCTAAAGGAAAGATAAGCATCGGAAACTTCTTTGACTCGCGTCCGTATGAGCGTTACAGACAGGAATATTCAGAGACAAGCGTAGATGAAGGCGTGAAGAACGAAACACACATAAAGGGTTTCAGCTACGGCAGGTCGCTTGATGAAAATCTTTCGTTCAGATACTCGTTCAACAAGTTTGACCGCATCGACGTTTACGGCGGCGTTGGCATTGGCAGAGGCGACAGCCGTCAGACCAGTGTCAGCAGCGATTCGGAAACGAAGATGAGCACCAATGACAATAATAGAAATTATAACGCCGGACTGAAGTTTGTTAAGGGGCTGTCTGCTGATGGAAAAAACTATTTCGTTCTTAAGACCGAATATAACAAGAGCTTCGAAAATACCGACAACCGTTATGCGGTAGACATCACGTCCGACATGGCACATCGCAAGTATAATCTTGACGGCGTTTCGGTTGAACCTTATGTTTCGGTTGACTTGACTAAAATGTCAACGCTTTCTGCCGGATTAAATTATTATTATCTTATAGACCGGCATCAGAGTCAGGGTACTGAGACTTTGGACTATGTTTCTGACATGCGCTTTGTCAATAAAGGACACGACTGCGCTGCGTGGGCAAGCTATGGCATCACGATAGGCAAGCTGTATATGAGGGCAGAGTTAAACTATATGTGGGGCGAACAGATATATAAGGACTATCTTTCTTCTGAAAACAATGTCACCAATATAGAGAGAGGTCTGTTTCCTACTTTTGTATTTCAGTGGAACATTAATCAGGATAAAGGGCGCTTCCTCAATATAGGCTATTTCCGCTATTACTCTTATCCAAATTATTATTACCGTTCGCCGGAGGTGGTATGGCAGAACAGCCAACTTTACAGCGTGGGTAATCCGTCGCTGAAGATGCAGACATATAACCAAATGCAGGTATATTTCTCGCTGAACAAGTCTTGGTCGGCAGATTATTGTATGGATTTCGGCAACGACTTGGTTAAGGTGCTGATGCAGCCTGACGGAAGTCGCCCGGGCGTATATTTTACGCGTCCTGAGAATGCGGGTACCAGTATGAATCATACGCTAAGACTTACATATTCTGGCCGTCTTTTCAGTTTCTGGTACAGCCGCAATACTCTCGGAGCTGTGTACATGGAGGAGAAAATGCCTGGACGAAAGGTGAGCAACGCCAACATCTCGTTCCGTACAGACAATGATTTCACGATATACAAGGGTATTGGACTTACCATGGCAATGAGTGCTACGAGCAAGACCGAAACGCTGAGCTATGAGAACAACGCAACATATAAAATAAACTTCGGTGCCTATGCTTCGCTGCTGAAAGACAAGTTGTCGCTTAACTTTGTATGGAGTAACGTGTTCTATAACAGGAATAAGATGAAAATGTATGGTGACGGATGGGAGGTTACGCGCCTTACGCTGCACTCAAGAACGCGCCTGATGCTTACGGCGACATGGAATTTTAGTCTTGGCGCTAAGATAAAGAAAGTCAATCTGCCTACTTCGTCCGGAATGTATAGGGAGACGCCTACATTGTAATTCTGTTAGGATTAAGTCAGGTAAAGCTTATAATAAACGGCAACATGACAGCCTTGGTATAAACGCAAAGAATGTGTTGACAGCCTTTTGACTGCACATTCTTTGCGTTTATTGTATATGGCGCTTTCGTCTTTATCCGTGATAAAGCGCTGAGAGGATAAGCGTTAATTATGTATGATAAGATGCTTGCGTTTATCTCTTCCCCTTAAAAAACTCCTGCATCATTGTTCTGCATTCATCTTCAAGCACTCCTGCCTTAACTTCAGCCTTTGGATGAATGGCCTTTGGAGCATAGATGTGAAATCCGCGCTTGTCGTCAGGCGCTCCGTACACTATGCGCTTTATCTGCGCCCAGCCGATGGCTCCTGCGCACATAGGGCACGGTTCAACGGTTACATACAGCGTGCAGTCGGTGAGATACTTGCCGCCCATAAAGTTTTCGGCGGCTGTTATGGCCTGCATTTCGGCGTGGGCAGTTACGTCGCACAGCGTTTCTGTCAGGTTGTGGGCACGTGATATTATGCGGTCTTTACACACAATAACAGCTCCTATTGGTATTTCTCCTGCCTCCTTTGCAGCCTCTGCTTCTGCAAGAGCCTTACGCATAAACTGTTCGTCCTTCTTCTGTTGTGAGTCTCGTTTGCCTTCTTCGTTGTTATTTATGCCGTTGTTTGTCATATCTTTGTTTTTGTGCAAAAATACAACATTTCGCAATAACAGCCTTTGATGTATAGCAGAAAAGTTGTATTTTTGCATTACAGCCGCAGTGCCGTCTTGCATGACGGAGCGTTGAGGCTGGTTTGTGTTATTTAAACAACATGAAAAACTCATGGCAGAGCATAACAATATAGGGCGTTGGGGCGAGCAGAAGGCCGCCGAATATCTTGAGCAGCATGGCTTCAGGATAATATGGCGAGACTGGCGCGACGGCCACCGCGACCTTGACATAGTGGCAATCGACGCCGACAATCTGGTGATTGTCGAAGTAAAGACCAGGCGAAATGCCGACTTTATGGCGCCCGAACAGGCAGTAGACGCGCGCAAGATACGCAACCTTAGTCTGGCTGCGGCAAAGTTTGTCAGGTCCAACAATATCGAGATGCCTGTGCGCTTCGACATAGTGTCGGTTACAGGAACGCCCGGCGGACCTTGTGAGATTAATCATATTGAGGATGCTTTTCTGCCCATGGCTTATTGAAACAATGGAAGATATAAAGATAATAAAGGTTGACGAGACCAGCTCCACTAACGACTTGATGCGTGAATACTCAGGCGAGGAAGGCTTGATTATGACTGTCGGCGTTGCCGCTTTTCAGTCGGCAGGGCGCGGCCAGGGCGAAAACAAGTGGGAGAGTGAGCGCGGCAAGAACCTGACGTTCAGCATTAAGGTTTATCCTGTCGGTGTGCCTGTTGTTCGTCAGTATGTCATGCTCGAGGCTGAGTCGCTTGCCATACGTGATGCCGTTGCCGAATATGTAGACGACGTAACGATAAAATGGCCTAACGATATTTACTGGCGCGACAAAAAAATCAGCGGCACTCTCTCTGAATGTACAATCAGTGGAAGCCATGTCGGCAGTTGTATTCTCGGCACCGGAATAAATATTAACCAGCGTAAGTTTGTTGGCGACGCTCCCAATCCCGTTTCGTTGGCTCAGATATTGGGACATGATGTAGATGCCGACAAGGTGCTCGACGTTCTGCTCCGCCGTTTCGAGATTTATCTCAGTATGGTCAATGAAGGCCGTTATGACGAGATTGCGTCGCTTTATTCTTCTGCTCTTTACCGTCGTAGCGGCCGTCATGCCTACAGTGATGCCTGCGGCGACTTCATGGCGGAGCTTGAATGTGTTGAGCCAGACGGTCATCTTGTTCTTCGGCGCGATGACGGAAGCCTGAGCCGATATGCGTTTAAGGAGGTGAAATATGTTTTATAATGAAGTAGTTAAAGTAGTTAGAAGTAGTTAAAGGAGTTAAAGTCATATGCCTTGTTGATAAAGAATTACTAATAAAGCAGTAAATATAATTTTAAAAGTTGCACCAATATTTACCAATGCAAGTATTTAAAGCTGCAAATAATTAAGAGCGGATACAGAGCAATAAAGCATATGACTTTAACTCCTTTAACTACTTCTAACTACTTTAACTCCTAAACGATTAAATAATTATGGCAAAGTACAAAAGAATTTTATTGAAACTTAGTGGCGAAAGCCTGATGGGAAAACAGAACTTTGGTATCGACCCGGAACGTCTCGGCGACTATGCACGACAAATAAAGGAAGTGCACGAGATGGGCGTGCAGATAGGTATCGTTATCGGCGGCGGCAACATCTTCCGCGGACTCAGCGGTGCCGGCAAGGGCTTCGACCGCGTTAAGGGCGACCAGATGGGTATGTGCGCAACGGTTATCAACTCGCTCGCACTCAGCTCTGCTCTCGGTGCTGTAGGCGTTAAGACAAAGGTGATGACTGCAATACGCATGGAGCCTATAGGCGAGTTCTACAGCAAATGGAAGGCTATTGAGGCTATGGAGGCAGGATATGTGTGCATATTCTCAGCCGGAACAGGCTCTCCTTATTTCACAACCGACACAGGTTCGTCGCTCCGCGGTATTGAGATTGAAGCCGACGTTATGCTTAAAGGCACACGTGTTGACGGCATATATACAGCAGACCCGGAGAAAGATCCTACTGCAGTGAAGTTTAAGGACATTACTTATGACGAGATTTACACACGCGGACTGAAAGTTATGGACCTTACCGCAACAACAATGTGTAAGGAAAACAATCTGCCTATCTATGTCTTCAACATGGATGTTGTAGGTAACCTGAAGAAGGTTATGAACGGCGAGGAGATAGGTACGCTGGTTCACAACTGATAATTTATACGTGCGTCATCATTTTGCGCTGCCGTCTTTGTCATACATCATGTAGTAAAAGACTGCCGCCAGCGTTATATTCTTAATGGCGCATAAACGTAAAAAAATAAAGAAACCGTTGCTCTTTACGCATAAATATCTATGCTTTGAGCAACGGCTTCTTTATTTTTTGTGTATTAAGATACTTTATTCTATTTATTGCGATACTTTATTTCGTGCATTATAAAGCTTATAGGTCGAGGCTTATTCCCTCGTTGTCAATCTTTTTATATTCTTTCCCGTTTACTGTTACGTTGGCAGAATTGCGGGCGTTGAAGTTCTTTCCCTTAGACTCAACGTTGATGTCATTCAGTTTCACGCCGTCGGTGTTGTTTATTACAATGCCCTCCTTGGTGTTGTTAATTTCTAGGTCGGTCAGCGTGATGTTTTTAACAGGCATCTCAGGCAGTCCGTTGAAGTAAGCGGCACGGCGCGCTCCGCGGCATGTTATGTGTTTGATGTTGATGTCGCGGAAACAAGGTGTCGTTTCGTCAACCTTAATTTTCTGTACGTTCTGCTGTTTTGCTTCGTCTCCGTCGGCAAGAGCTTCTACGGCCGACTTGCCTCCGTAGTAAAGGTCGAAAGTTATGGCGTCGGTCTGAATGTCGAACATCGAGATGTTGTTGATGTAAATGTTCTCAACCACGCCGCCGCGTCCGCGTGTACTCTTGAAGCGCAGACCCACGTCGGTGCCGAGGAACTGGCAGTCAGAAACATATATGTTCTTCACTCCGCCACTCATCTCGCTGCCTACAACAAAGCCGCCATGACCCTTGAACACTGTGCAGCCGTTAATCAGAACATTCTCGCACGGTATGCCGCGCTTGCGTCCGTCGGCATCCTTGCCGCTCTTGATGCAGATGCCGTCGTCGCCTACGTCGAATGTAGAGTTTACAATCAGGGCATTCTTGCATGATTCAAGGTCGAGTCCGTCGCCGTTCTGTGCGAAAGCCGGGTTTCTTACCTGTACATCTTCAATCAGCACATTCTCGCACATCAGCGGATGAATGTTCCATGAAGGAGAGTTCTGGAATATTACACCGTTGAGCCAAACGTTCTTGCAGTTTACGAGACTTATCATCACAGGGCGCAAGAAGTGTCTTATGCTGTGCCACTCTTCATCGCTCAGGTTGCCCTTCGGCACATTCATGTTGCTCATCGAGTCGCCCTTGAGCGCACCTTCAGACGGGAACCAATATTTTTTGTTCTTGAACGCACCACCGCGCGAAGTAAACTCTTTCCATTGCTTGTCGGTAACCTTCTCGCGTTTCACCGGACGCCAGTATTCACCGTTGCCGTCAATAACTCCGGCTCCTGTTATAGCCACGTTTACAAGGTTGTGCCCTGATATTGGCGACTGGCAGCGGCGTGTGTCAAGTCCTTCGAACGACGCGTCGATAAGCGGATAGAGGTCGATGTCGGGCGAGAACAATATTACAGCTCCCTTGTTAAGATGCAGGTTGATGTTGCTCTTCAGTGTTATTGGTCCTGTGAACCATACGCCCTGAGGTACTACAAGTTTGCCGCCGCCCTGTTTTTCAAGAGCCTCAATGGCCTTGGCAAACGCTTCGGTACACAGCGAAGAGCCGTCGCCCTTTGCGCCGAAGTCTTTCAGATTAACCTCATTGTCGGGAAACACGGGTGCCGTAACCTGTTGCATCTTGAACGGAAGATTGTCGTACAGACTGCTGTATTTGTCTGTTCCGGCGGCGCTTGCGCTGAGCGTAAGCAGGCATGCACACACCATTAAGAAAATTTTTCTCATGTATATGTAAAATGTTAAGTTAGTAGATCGTTGTAGTTGTATTGCCCTCAGCGGGCTGTTGCTTTTCGTAGCTTGCTTAAAGCCTATTTCTCCTCCTCATAGTCGACATATTCGCCCTCGCTCTTCGAGAAGATCTTGCGGTTCATCTCGTCGGGTGTACGCCGGTCTATTATTATTTCTTCTTCAGTGCTTGTACGGCTATATTGCTGTCTTTCCGTGGCCCTGTCATTGTCTTTGCCCTTGAAACTGTTAAACTGTTTCTTCACGCTGTGCACTGTGCGGTATATTTTATATGCCACAATGCCTACGACAATGAAAACTGCAAGCAGGATGAGAAATATGAAGTTTAATAAAGCTGCAATCATTTTTTGTTCTTTATATTAAGATAAACCGACAGTATCACATACCACGCGATAATGATGGCAAATGCCGAAATGTTGAAGATGATGAGCAGGGGCACGCAAGTTATCAGAAAAATGTATTTAACCTCGTTGCCCTTCCATCCCCACTGCTTGAACTTCAGCGCGAACATAGGTATTTCGCTGACCAGCACATAGCTGCAAAGGAATATAAGCAGAAGCACCGCAGGAACCATCCACGGCGACGACTCGATCACATCTGACGCTCCTACGATGAGCGAGCCCCAGAACAGGGCATTGGCAGGTGTGGGCATGCCTATGAACGATGTAGTCTGCCGTTCGTCAAGATTAAACTTGGCAAGGCGCAGCGCCGAGAACGCAGCCATGATGAAAGCGACGAAAGGCAGCACCGTGCGCAGCGGCTCGAGAAACGACGGATAGTCCATCACGCCGAGCTGATAAAATGCCATTGTAGCCGGCGCCATGCCGAACGTGATGTCGTCAGCAAGCGAGTCAAGCTCCTTTCCGATGGGCGATGAAACCTTTAGCAGTCGTGCGCTCATGCCGTCGAAGAAGTCGAACACGGCTCCGATTATAATAAACGTCAATGCCATATGAGGCTGTCCGCCAAAGGCGTAGGCCGTAGCTATGCAGCCCGAAATAAGGTTGCAGCATGTGATAGCGTTCGGAATATTTCTAACTATGATGTTTGCCATAACTTAACAATGTTATCGGCCGTGTCTTTTCCTTCCGAGAAAGAGCGGCTGTATGTTTATTTAAGCCGTGCAATAACTGTGCGGTTGCCTGTTGTAGCCTGTCCCATCTTAACGCATACTTCAGTTCCGAGTGGCAGATACACGTCAACGCGCGAGCCGAATTTGATAAATCCCAGGTGCTCGTCGATGTAGCAGTCTTCTTCAGGCTTGGCGTAGGTTACTATTCGTCTTGCCACAGCGCCAGCTATCTGACGGCACAGGATGTCGGTGCCTTCGGGAGTTTCGAGCATCACGTCGGCATGCTCGTTCTCCTCGCTGGCCTTTGGCAGCCATGCCTTGTGGTAGTTGCCGTTCTGATGATGAACGAATTTCACTTTGCCGTCAACCGGGAACCAGTTGGCGTGAACGTTGAACAAGCTCATGAAGATGCTTATCATAAGACGTTTGTCGTGAAAATACTCATCTTCAAAAATCTCCTCGATAACCACCACTTTTCCGTCTGCCGGAGCCACTACCACCTTTTCGGTCTCGCCGTCGAAGTAGCGCTTGGGGCATCTGAAGAAGTTTACCACTATGGAATAGATTACGCCAAAGACGACCACAAAGCTCCAGAACGGAATTTTGTTGTCGACATAGAACCACAGAATCAAGGCTATGGCTACATACGCAGTGAGTCCGTAGAACAGCGTGTCTGTGCCCTCTCGATGAAGTCTTACGTTCTTAAGTTTCTTTATTCTTCTTCCCATAGTAAATTTTGAAGTGGAAAATTATTTGCAAAGGTACGCCTTTTTTGTGTAATTGGCAAATTTTTTGCTTTTATTATTATAAGTCACATAACTTGTAGTAAGCGTTTCATGCCAGCCTGTTTACGTCTTTATGCCCGTTTGTGTGGTGATTATTTGCTGCGAATATGTGTCTTTTATTACGGGCATTTGTCGTGAAATACATGTGCCGTGAGATGGGTTGGTGTCTTTGTGGAGGTGTGTTGATGAAGCAATTATGGTGCATATAAAACACCTTTGTCATTCTTTATTCACATTTTTCTCTATTGTCATCCAATCTTCAATTTATCTTACATTCTGATTTTTGTTGATGTTCTCATTCTGAAGAATTTGAAAAAATAAATTATTTGGTCGTGAAAAAGGCTGAATATCGTGTGCAAACATAATGATATGAATGTCAGGATGTTACAAGGCTGTTGCCTGTTTTGTGCATTAAATTAATACGAAAAACGACCGAAAATTGATTAAAATCTACTCTAAAAAGGCAGTAATCCGTGATGTAAAATGATGCTTTTCTGTGGATAAAAGGCTGTCTTTCGTCACATAAAAGCATGCTTTTCGGTAATTTGTTCATGGCCTTGCTGTCTTTTATGTCTTGTTTTGTGCAATGCCGTTTCTGTTTCTCTTGAAAATCCTGACAAGTTCGCCGTGTCACAATGCAAGGCTTATGGCCATTAATGATGTCAAAATAACACAACTGTATTGCCGTTTGGTGATGTCCCGTGCATGTGTTCGTCCGGTTGTCAGTGCGCGCGTATGTATAACGAATAAATATAAAAAACAATTCTCATAAGGTAATTTCACATTATTAATTTGGCTGTTTCATATTTTCGGAATAACTTTGACGCTCTAAAAGCGCAAATATTATTTATGCAAGATTTTGTCCATTTACACGTACATACTTATTACTCCATTCTTGACGGACAGTCGAGTGTGCAGAAACTTGTTGACAAGGCTGTGGCCGACGGCATGAAGGGCATGGCCATAACCGACCACGGCAACATGTTCGGCATAAAGGAGTTTTACAACTATTGCAAGAAGATAAACGGCAAGCTCACTGCCGAGGGCAAGGAGCCTTTCAAGCCAATCTTCGGATGCGAGATGTATGTGGCGCGCCGAAAAAAGGAGGACAAAGAGAAGGATAAGGGCGACATGGGAGGTAATCACCTCATTGTGCTTGCAAAGAATTACCACGGATACAAGAACCTTATTAAATTGGTATCGCGCGCGTGGGTTGACGGTTACTATATGCGTCCGCGTACCGACCACGCTGACCTTGAGAAATATCACGAGGACCTCATTGTATGTTCGGCATGTATAGCCGGCGAGGTGCCTTCAAAGATTCTTAAGGGCGACATAGAGGGAGCGCGCAAGACCATTGAATGGTATCACCGCGTGTTCGGCGATGACTATTATCTGGAGATACAGCGCCACAGGGTTACCGACCCGCATCAGCGTGCAAACCGTGAGACCTATCCGCTGCAGGTGCGCGCCAACAAGGTGATAATGGAACTGGCAGAGGAGTATGGCATAAAGGTTGTCTGCACAAACGACGCCCACTTTGTTGACGAAGAGAATGCCGAGGCTCACGACCATCTGCTCTGTCTGTCAACGGGAAAGGATCTCGACGACCCTAACCGTATGCTGTATTCAAAGCAGGAGTGGTTTAAGACGCGCGAGGAGATGAACGCCGTGTTCAGCGATGTGCCCGAGGCAATGAGCAACACGCTCGAGATTCTTGACAAGGTTGAGACCTACAGCATCGACCATGCGCCTATCATGCCGTTCTTCCCCATACCTGAAGAGTTTGGTACGGAGGAGGACGTGCGCAGAAAATATACAGAGAAACAGCTTTACGACGAGTTTACTACCGATGAGAACGGCGAGAATCCACTGTCGCCTGAGGAGGGCGAAAAGAAGATTAAGCGCCTCGGAGGCTACGAAAAGCTGTACAGAATAAAGTTTGAGGCCGACTATCTTGCAAAGCTCGCCTACGACGGAGCTAAGCGCCTGTATGGCGATCCGCTGCCCGAGGATGTGGCAGAGCGAGTGAAGTTTGAGCTGCACATCATGAAGACGATGGGTTTCCCCGGCTACTTCCTCATCGTGCAGGACTTCATCAACTCGGCGCGAGACAAGCTCGGAGTGATGGTAGGTCCCGGACGTGGTTCAGCTGCCGGTTCGGTTGTGGCCTACTGTCTGGGTATAACCAAGATCGACCCTATAAAATACGACCTTCTGTTTGAGCGTTTCCTTAACCCCGACCGTATATCGTTGCCTGATATTGATACCGACTTCGATGATGACGGACGCGGAAAAGTGCTCGAATGGGTGGAGGACAAATACGGACACGACAAGGTGGCGCACATCATTACCTACGGCACCATGGCCACGAAAAACTCTATTAAGGACGTGGCGCGTGTGGAGAAGTTGCCGCTCGATGTGTCTAACCACTTGTGCAAGGCCATCCCCGACCGTCTGCCCGACGGACTGAAGATGAACCTGCCAAACGCCATTAAGTGCGTGCCCGAGCTGCGCGAGGCTGAGGCAAGTCCCGATCCGCAGCTCAGTAACACTATAAAATATGCAAAGATGCTTGAGGGCACCGTGCGCGGAACGGGTATACATGCCTGCGGAACAATTATCTGCCGCGACGCCATCAGCGACTGGGTGCCCGTTAGTACTGCCGAAGACAAGTCGGACCCGGGCCACAAGCTCCTTGCGACACAATACGACGGACACGTCATCGAGGAGACCGGACTTATAAAGATGGACTTCCTCGGACTCAGCACGTTGTCTATTCTTAAAGAGGCTGTTGAGAACATCCGCTTTACGCGCGGCATCGACGTAGACCTCGACAAGATACCTATCGACGACGAGCTTACCTATAAGCTCTATCAGGAAGGCCGCACCGTGGGCACGTTCCAGTTTGAGTCGGCCGGCATGCAGAAGTATCTGCGCGAGCTTAAACCGACGGTGTTTGAAGACCTTATAGCCATGAACGCCCTCTATCGTCCGGGACCTATGGACTATATCCCCTCGTTCATTGCCCGAAAGAACGGCAAGGAGGAGATAAAGTATGATATTCCCTGCATGGAGAAATATCTGAAGGACACTTACGGCATCACGGTGTATCAGGAGCAAGTCATGCTCCTGTCGCGTCAGCTTGCCAACTTCACCCGAGGCGAGAGCGACGCCCTGCGTAAGGCCATGGGTAAGAAGAAGAAGGACATCGTAGACGCCATGAAGCCTAAGTTTATCGAGGGCGGAAAGAAAAACGGACACGACCCGAAGGTGCTCGAGAAGATATGGGCCGACTGGGAGAAGTTTGCTTCTTACGCTTTCAACAAGAGTCACGCCACGTGCTATTCGTGGGTGGCTTATCAGACGGCTTATCTCAAGGCGCACTACCCGGCAGAGTTTATGGCGGGCAACATGAGCCGATGCCTTAACGACATAACGAAGATAACCAAGCTGATGAACGAATGTCAGGTCATGGGCATTGCCTGCATGGGTCCTGACGTTAATGAGAGCCGTCAGAAGTTCAGCGCCAACAAGAAAGGCGAAGTGCGCTTCGGTCTCGGAGCCATCAAGGGTATGGGCGAAGCCGCAGCACTGGCCATAATAGACGAGCGCGAGAAGAACGGACAATATAAAGACATATTCGACTTTGTGCAGCGCGTCAATCTCTCGGCCGTGAACAGTAAGGCTCTCGAAAGTCTTGTGCTCAGCGGCGCGTTCGACGGATTTAAGATTAAGCGTGAAAGTTTCTTTGCGCGCAACAATGACGGCCGCACGTTCCTTGAGTCGCTCATGCGCTACGGACAGCTGTATCAGCAGGAGAAGAACGAGTCGCAAAACTCTCTCTTCGGAGCTATGGAAGAAGTTGAGATAGCCACTCCGCCCATACCTGAGGCAGAGTCGTGGAGCGCCATAGAGAAGCTTAACCGTGAGCGCGACCTCGTGGGCATATACCTTTCGGCGCATCCGCTCGATGAGTTTGAGTTTATCCTTAAGAATCTGTGCAACACTCAGTGTCAGGAGCTTAACGACCGCATAGAACTGGCAAAGAAACAGGAAGTGGTTTTGGGCGGCATTGTTACGGCCGTTAGAAGCAAATACACAAAGACCGGCAAGCCGTGCGGATTCGTTACTATTGAAGACTTCGACGGCTCGGGCGAGTTGGCCCTGTTTGGCGAAGAGTGGGGCAAGTGGCGCGGAATGCTTATCGAAGGATGCACGGTTATGGTGAAGGCTCAGTTTGTTCAGCGCTTCCGCAACAGCGACATGATGGAGATGCGAATAACCGACATACAGTATCTGCAGACCGTAAAGGACACTCAGGTGGAGAGAATAACAATAAAGCTCGATGCCGAAAAGCTCGACGACACCACTGTGTCAGACCTCGTTACGATAATAAAAGACAGTCCGGGCACAACGCAGCTGTTCTTCCAGGTCAGCGAGACGAGCGGCAGCAAGCCCTTTATGGTGCGCAGCCGCAAGGAGAAAGTGGATGTCAGCAAGGACCTTATATCTTTTATAAAGGGATGCGAGGCGCTCGACTATAAAATAAATTGACAAAAATTTACGGCATGTCCTGATGTATGACATTTAGCCGCAAAGGCCGTGACACGCAAAACATGGCATGGTGTTTGTTGGCAAAACAGTGAATACGGAAACCTATTATTAACATAATAAACAATAAAAGAAAAATGGAAAAAATTACAACAGAGAACTTTGAGAGTCTGAAGAATGGCGCACTGCCTTTAGTAGTTGATTTCTGGGCTACATGGTGTGGTCCTTGCCGTGCAATAGCACCTATCGTTGAGGAGCTGGCTAACGAGTACGAAGGCAAGATTGCAGTAGGTAAATGCGACGTAGAGGAGAACGACGATATCGCTATGGAGTTCGGTATCCGCAACATCCCTACAATCCTGTTCATCAAGAACGGTGAGGTTGTTGACAAGTTTGTTGGCGCAACAACAAAGGCAAAACTGCAGGAGAAATTTGAGGCTCTGCTGAAATAATAATTGCCTTAAGATATTTTTAGCGCGGAACGGCTGTAATGTTTGTTATGGCCGCTCCGCTTTTTTATGTATATTGTAGCGCTCGTTTATGAGTGCGCTGTGTTGTTGTTTGTCGGGTATTAGGCACAGTCCGGTATGTTATGTTTTTGTGTTTTTATGAAAAATTTTAATCAGTCCATGCAGTATTTTAGTCCTTTTGATATCATATATAAAGGGCACTGATTATGGGTAGTGTTTCAAAAAAGTGTGTCTGGAAGAAATTCTAAAAAAGGACCAGCCAAAATTTTGACCGGTCCGAATAAGTTTGTAATTTTAGGTGATAAAACGTTAAAATAACGTGAGTTTGACGAATTATAAGTACTTGTAAATTTGTTGATTAGCGAAAATTGTTGTATCTTCATAGTGTTGAATTACAAAGAATTACAAACAATAATCGCTATGATCACCGAGAGCAAAGTTATAGAATTATTTTGTATGGCAGATGATTTAGCTTCGCTGATTTTCAATTCTGCAAATTTTTTGATGTCATGATGGCAAAATATACGCTTAAGCTATCAACAAAACGCAAATATCATCGTGATTCGACCATGTCCAAGTCAGAAATTATGCTTATCATGATACTTTTTCATGACTCTGGCTATCGCTGTCTAAAACATTTCTATCAGGAAAAGATCTGCAAACATATGCGTCATATCTTTCAAAAAGTTGTTTCATATAATCATTTTGTGGAACTGGAAAAAGAGATGGCTATCCCGCTAGTTCTGTTCATTAAGAAAGTGCTTTTGGACAAGCGCACAGGCATTAGCTTCGTTGACAGTACCCCATTACGGGTATGCAAGAATCAGAGAATCCATATCCACAAGACATTCAAAGGAATAGCACAAAGGGGCAAATGTTCCATGGGTTGGTTCTTCGGATTTAAGCTGCATCTGATATGCAATAAGCATGGAGAACTACTCAACTTTATGATTACTCTCAGTGATGTTGATGACTGTAACCCTCTTGAATACAAGTCTTTTATAGAATTTGTCTATGGGAAGCTTGTCGGTGATAAAGGATACATAAGCAAGAACCTATTTGAGAGACTGTTCGTTAACGGAATACAACTTATAACAAAGATGAAAAGCAATATGAAAGGAACTTTGATGTCCGTTTCAGACAAGCTACTTCTCAGGAAACGAGGCATTATCGAAACCATCAATGACGAACTTAAAAATATAGTACAGGCGGAATACTCAAAGCACAGGGCCTTTGATAATTTCATTGTCAACCTCTTGGGTGCAATAGCTGCATATTGTTGTTTTCCGAAGCAACCGTGTATCAATGTTATGAGAACTATTGACACACAGCTTGCTTTGTTCTGAATTCGTCGAACTCACGTTGTATTTATTGATGTGCAGGCCGGATTTACGCTGTGTTTTATCTGTTCATCATTTTCCAGGTCTTTCCGTCTTGAACTATGATTATTACTCCTTTATAGTCTTTTGGCGAAGTTATACTTTGACCGTCAATGCTGTATGCCTTGTATGGGTTCGACATGTCGGGGGCATCGCTTTGTGTGACGCTGCTTATTCCTGTAGTGCTTCTTGTTCCGGTAACCGACATTTTCTTTATCTCCCATGTGCCGGCTTCAGTGTCGTTGCTCTTATAGTGGAACACTATGTTGATCTTCTTTCCGGCAAATGCGTTGAGCGAAATCTCACCCGAGTCAATGAATGTCCAGTTGTTGCCTGTCGGCCATGTTATTCCGTCGAGTGTTGTTGTCATTCCGTCGCACACTACCTCAACGCATAATGTTGTCTGAGGCGACTTGCAGAAGTTTACTGCGTGATTAAACGTAAGCGTTGCCTCGCTGAATCCTGTCAGGTCAATTTCGGGCGAAGTCAGCAGTGCCTCTGTGGCATAAGCCCTGTTGTTGGCGTATCCCGTACCTTTCCATCCATATTTTGAATCCTGTGTCCACACCTCAAAGTCGTTGTTCGGAACGGTTATGTTAGTTGTCGTGAAGTTGCCCGTTTCAGATGTAAATGTTGCCTTGTATATTGTCTCTTCAGTTGGTTGTACCGGGTCGTCGCTGTATTCTGATGTGGTTACGGTGTTCTCCGGGTCAAAGGCATAGTTGATGCTGTCGCCCCATATATATTCCATGAGGTTAGGAAAATCTACAAACGGGTTTCTGTTGCCCTGAATTTTATACACTGCGTTGTTTCGTTTCACCTCAGTTTGGTCAACGGCATCTTCCTTAGCCCACTCTATATATAATGTATAGGCCCATTCGCGCAGGGTGGGGTAGTCGCCTTGCTGGAGTATCTTCAGAGCTTGCTCGCCCGACCACGTAAAGTCCTGATATGCCGTGGCCATATACATATATCCGCGGGCAAAGTCGCCTTTCCATTTGTCGGCCGGTTCCCACAGCTTGTATCCGTTGGTGCCGGTTCCAACCTTGGTGCATCCGTTGTCGGTGCTTGCGCTTGTTACCTTGCCCATCGGGTAGTTCGACTTTGCCGAATTTATCTTCTGTTCCGACGGCATAAGATTGTATAAGTCTTTATATGCCTGGTTTTCGCTTCCTCCCCACCAGCTTTTCGGGAAAGAGTGTTCAATGTTCATTCCACTTACAGACTTGCCTTTGCTTCCGAAGTATCTTTTGTCGTTGCTGTATCTGTCAACCACTTGTCCGTCATCCAGACGGTCGGTAGAGTAGAATCCGTCCCATGTGTGTCCTGTGCCTGAGCCGTAACTCAACACAGTGGCATTACTTATTATATTATGCACTGCCGTTTTCAGTTCAGCACCTTTCTTGCCTTTTAATGAATTGTAATAGTTCTTTGGAATTTGCGCCAATGCGGCTGTTGCCGTAAGCATAGCCATTGTTATGGCTGTTACAAAAATTCTTTTCATACTTTTTTAATGCAGGTTTTATTAAAACTTATTAGTAATACTCGTAATCTGAATTTTGCAAATGTATTGAAATATTTTTTATTCGTACAACATTTTATGTCTTTTTATCCGGTAATATATGTATTGTATTAGGATTTTAATATCATTTTTTTCTAATACATGCCCTTTTACCTTCTAAAATGCCCCCTTTTGCATCGTAAAAGGCATGCTTTTGCGTGATAAAAGGTGCCCTTTTGTATAGCAGCAGATAAACTTGAAATAATTTTGCAGAAAACTCATCACTCGTCACATCTGCGCTTAAATATCTGTAAGTCAGTGTGTTATGCCGTGATGAGTTGTATTTCTGACTCATCACGCTCTGACTTCCGCATGCCTGCGTGATGAGTTAAGAATACAGAA
>ULMR01002259.1_pt1 | contig 36402 bp, 38 predicted proteins | sample 1951711 | NCBI WGS metagenome assembly ULMR01 (sample SAMEA4835556, study PRJEB28245) | human gut metagenome | biome: gut microbiome; material: fecal sample | place: Denmark | collected 2008 | reverse complement strand
CGGTAGCCACATCCATGATGTGCTGGGGGTGATAAGGTTCCAGCAGGCGGATAGCCTTCCGTCGCCAGCTTTTGTCGATTCCCCATGACATCAGGTGGTTCAGGTTGTCGTATGCCGGTGCGATGTGGTCGAACATTTTCTCTACCTGGGCAGCCTTGCCCTCTTTTTCGTTGTATGGCTTGATATTTTCTTGTGGATAATGAGACATGCGTGGAAAGTTAAGATGGGACAATGTAATGGTGAATCTCCCTCTGAGAATGAAAGCCGTTTCATTCCACAAAGGGAGATTAGGGTCAGATGCTTTTAATTAAAGCAACAAATAGTCAGTTACGTTCTTTTCGATACGTTTGGTCAGGTTGTCTGTGTCACCTTTTACGAAGCTTTCGCCTGTGATGTGCTCAAACAACTCGATGTAGCGGTCGCTGATAGATTCCACGATGGCCGGAGTCATTTCAGGTACCTGCTGGCCTTCCTTACCCTGGAAGCCGTTGGCCATCAGCCATTCGCGTACGAATTCCTTTGAAAGCTGCTTCTGCGGTTCTTCTTTTTCGAAGCGTTCCTGATAACCTTCTGAGTAGAAGTAACGGCTGGAGTCCGGTGTATGGATTTCGTCCATCAGGTAGATTTCGCCGTTGTGCTTTCCGAATTCATATTTCGTGTCTACCAGAATCAGGCCACGTTCAGCCGCCATCTGAGTACCGCGTTCAAACAACGCCAGGGTATATTTTTCCAGGATGGCATATTCTTCCGGAGTAGCCAGTCCTCTGGCCAGGATTTCTTCTTTGGAGATGTCTTCGTCGTGCATACCCATTTCAGCCTTGGTAGTCGGAGTGATGATCGGATGAGGGAATTTTTCGTTTTCTCTCATGCCTTCCGGCAGACGCACGCCGCAGATTTCACGTACACCACCCTTGTAGGCACGCCATGCGCTTCCGCAAAGGTAGCCGCGTACAATCATTTCTACAGGGAAACCTTTGCACATCACGCCCACGGTAACCATCGGGTCGGGAGTAGCCAGTTTCCAGTTCGGGCAGATGTCTGTGGTAGCGTCCAAGAATTTAGCCGCAATCTGGTTCAGCATCTGTCCTTTATAAGGGATACCTTCCGGCAGCACGACATCGAATGCCGAGATACGGTCGGTAGCAACCATTACTAACTTTTCATCGTTGATGTTGTACACATCACGTACTTTTCCGTGATACACACTTTTCTGTCCAGGAAAGTGGAAGTCTGTTTTTGTTAAAGCTTTACTCATTGTCTTGTTATGTTTAGTAATGAATAGATTCCGTTATGTGTGTTTATGCCTGTGGAGTCTTTTCGGCTTCTCTGGCAGCACGTAATTGTTTTCTTTCCGCTTTCTCTTTTTCCTCGAATTTCTCGTAGGCTTCCACGATGCGGGTCACCAGTTTGTGGCGGACAATGTCTTTCTTGTTCAGTTCGATGAAGCTGATGCCTTTCACGTCTTTCAGGATTTTCATGGCCTGCACGAGTCCCGAAGTCTGCGAGGCGGGAAGGTCAATCTGCGTCATGTCGCCCGTCACAATCATCTTGGTGTTCATACCCATTCGGGTGAGAAACATTTTGATTTGCTGGGTGGTGGTGTTCTGCGCTTCGTCCAGGATGACCACCGCGTCGTTCAGCGTACGTCCGCGCATGAAGGCCAGCGGTGCAATCTGGATGACGTTCAGTTCCATGTATTCCTTCAGCTTGGCCGCCGGAATCATGTCCTGAAGCGCATCGTATAGCGGTTGCAGGTAAGGATCAATCTTGTCCTTCATGTCGCCGGGCAGGAATCCTAACTTCTCGCCTGCTTCTACGGCCGGACGGCTGAGGATGATTTTCTTGATTTCCTTGTTCTTCAGGGCCCGTACCGCCAGGGCGATGGCCGTGTAGGTCTTTCCTGAACCCGCCGGACCGATGGCAAAAATCATGTCATTCTTTTCGAATTCGCGCACCAGCTTCAACTGGTTTTCACTTCTCGGAGTAATCGGCTTGCCCGTCACGCTGAACACGATGGCGTCGCCCGTCTTTTCAATTTTCGGGGCATTGCCCTTCACGATGTCCAGGATGACTTCTTCATTGAGCGAGTTGTACTGCACGCAGTGTTTCTCCAGCGCCAGGACGGCCTCTTCGAAAGCGCACATTTCCTCCTCGTCTCCCATGATTTTGATGACGTTTCCGCGTGCCACAATCCGCAGCTTGGGAAACAGGGCCTTGATCATCTGCATGTTGGCATTGTTCACGCCATAGAAGATCACCGGGTCAATATCTTCGAGTACGATATGTTTCTCTATCATTGAGTTTCTTCAGATTCGCTTGTATTTTATTTTTTGCAAAAATAATCATAACTTTTGATTGTAGAACGAGAAAGCAGAAGAAAATCTGCTTACTTCAGTTCTTTCATTTTGTAGCGTTCGCCGGTTGATTTTACCAGTTCCTGCAAGAATTCCTTGCTGTATCCCGGTCGGTCCAGCGGAGCCGTGTTGCCGGTAGCCGGGCGTTGCAGCTGTCCGTTCTGCATGCGTTTCACGGCACCGTCGTTGTAGCGTACGATGAGGAATTCGCCCAGTTTCTTCCAGCTGTCTACGGCAGTCTGTGCCGTCATCTGTGTGTAGTTGGTCAGGAATTCCTTGGCTTTGGCTGGGTCTTGCTGATACAGTTTCAAGGCGGTGCTTTCAATGCCTTCCTGTGCCTGTGCATAAGTATCTTCCAGGCTGTTCTGCACGGTGCGCATGTCTTCCACCATCAGGTTGTAGCGCGGACGGATCATGTCGGCCACCCAGTTGTAAATCCAGAAAGCGGAATCCCATGAGAAGGTCACGCAGTCACCGTTTCCTTGCTGGTAAGGATAAGGCACCTTGTCCGTGTTGCAGTACACCGGAGTGAAGACCGTCATGTTGGCGTCGTCCAGACCGAACCAGAGCACACCGCCGATGGCGTCGGGCAGGTTGGAACGCATCTGTGAAACGAATACAAAACCACTCTGCTGGGTAGAGATGGGGCGTTCGTTAAAATATTCCTGTCCATCTACCTTAAAGGTCAGCGGCGACAGGCGGTAAGGCATCTCGAAACAGCCGGCACCCATGTCTTTGGTGATGTCGAGCGGAGTGCCTTCGTAGTGGTCACGCATGGCATGCTGGATGTCGCGTACCGAAATCTTCTGGTCCGGTTTTACGTAAAGCGGCATCGGCTCCTTGCTCTCGCCCTGGATATAAGAAAGGTAAGACTGTCCGGTCGCCTTGCTGAACATGTTGTAGAAGCTCCACACACGTGCCTCGCAGAAACGCAGGCCGCTGAAATCGAGCGGGCAGTAAGCATCGGCAAAGCTGAAGTCCTTGTTGTTGCCGCTGAAATAGCCTTTTTCGCGGGCAAAGGAAATCACGTCGGGTGCATACAGGCAGTTCTCCTTGTCGTTCATGTCGAACTTGTGGATACGGCTCTGGTTGGCATGAGCGGCAATGCAGTCGTCCGGAATACGGACAGCCACCCATACAGCCCCTTTCACGCCCGGTCCTTTTCCAATCATCTCCATGATCCAGGCTTCGTTCGGGTCGGCAATCGAGAACGATTCACCGCTGCTGTAGTAACCGTATTCTTTCACCAGGTCGGTCATGATTTTGATGGCTTCTTTGGCCGTGCGCGAACGTTGCAGGGCCACGTAAATCAGGCTTCCGTAGTCCATGATGCCGGTGCTGTCCACCAGTTCCGGACGTCCGCCGAAAGTGGTTTCCCCGATGGTCACCTGAAACTCGTTCGTGTTGCCGATGACGTTGTAGGTCTGTTTGGCTTCCTTGATTTTGCCCAGGTATTTGCCCGAATCCCAGTCGTAGATGTCGCGCATTTCGCCCGGTGCATGCTGGGCAGCCGGGTAGTGGCACAGGTAGCCGAACATGCCGTAAGAGTCGGCCGAATAAGAAACGATGACGGAACCGTCGGCTGAAGCCTTCTTTCCGACAATGAAGTTGGTACATGCCCATCCGTTGGCAATACATGCTGTCAGCAGAAAGACAGCCAGCATTATTTTTTTCATTTTCATGTAGGTAGATTGTTTATGATTTGAGTTATTGATTCTTTCAGAACTTGTATTCCTTGCGGGCCGTGTTTCCGCATTGGTCGGTCACGGTCACCTCGGCCTTGTGGGGAACTCCCTTTTTCACCTTTTCCGGGTCTTGTATCACCAGGATGCCTTTCTTCAGGCCGAAGAGGACAAACTTCCCGTCAATGTACACCTTGTAGGTGCCGATACCCGATTCTGCGTCGCTGATGCGGAACCGGATTTGTCGGTTGCTGCGCCATCCGCCCTGTCCGACGGGAGTGATTCTCGGCGCCACGGTATCCACATCGACAGAGAAGGTGCCGAGGGAGCGTATCCGGGTCTTGACCCATCCGTTCTCGTATTTCCCGCCCATGGAGCTCCGCCATTTGCCGGCCTTCTGCACGATGTAGTATTTCGTGGTGTCGGCCACCGGCTTGTGGCGCAGGCCGATGGACAAGTCGCAGTAGCTGTGGATAGGTGTCCGTCCCGCATCCAGTACATAGTCGAAGGCAATGTGCGAGCTATCCCCTTTGACACGGGTGTGGAGCGGCACGTTGTCATATACGTAGTAGCGGGGCACCACCAGTTCCATGCCCGGTTGCTGGATGATGTTGGTCCGGTTCCAGTAGAGCATTTCATCGGCTTCCGGCTTGTAAGCAGGAATGTCCTGCCGTTTGCCCTTTATGGTAAATGCATATGTTCTGCGGTTGCCGAAATTGTCTTCCAGCACGTAGCGGAAATGATAGTCCCGTTCCTCGTTGATGTCCACAGCCCCCCGGTTCTCATCCGTGCGGAGCAGCCGGAGCCGGTTGCCGGGCAACTTATAGGAACGCATAATCAGCCGTCGTGTGCGGGTCAGCTCGTCGTAGTCCGTAAACCCGTTGATCATGCGGTTCTCGTCGGGCAGCACCCGGTCGGTTGTGCTGTTGAACACCTGTACCGAGTCCACATAAAGCGTGACCGAGTGTACGCCGTAGAAGTTCGAGGTACCGTCCATGTAATCCTTGGCGCTGATGCCCGTGTAGATTTTCCCCCACGCGTGGATGGGCTGTCTCAGGGCATTCACGTTGAGCAGTTTCTTTTGTGTGCTGCCGTTCACCACGCCCTCTCCCAGAATCGGATAAATGCCGATGAGGCTGGCCACGGGCGCCTTGCTGTCCTTCAGAAAACGTTTGAAGTAAGGCATGGGGTCAATGTATTCCCCCGTTTCCGTCTGCCGCAGCTCCAGGTGCAGGTGAGGTCCGGCCGAAGCCCCCTCATTGCCACTCAGGGCAATGATATCCCCCTTCTTCACCGGGAACTGTCCGGGCTTGAATTTCAGGTCGCAGGTAAATGTTTCGTGCGCATACTGGTACTGGCGCACGTAAGCCTGTATGTTCTTGGCAAATGACACTACGTGTCCGTACACCGAAGTCAGTCCGTTAGGGTGGGTGATGTAGAGAGCCTGTCCGTATCCTCCGTGCAATACCGCCACACGCGATACATAGCCGTCGGCAATGCAGTAAATGGGTTTGCCGGTTACCCCTTGTGTCTTGATGTCCAGCCCGTTGTGGAAATGATTGGGACGCAGTTCGCCAAAGTTGGCGCTGAGCAGAATCGGGAAGTCGAACGGAGAACGGAAGTAGTTGTCGGTGGCATTCTGGGCCTGTCCGGAGAGTACCCCCGTCAAGGCCAGTGCCAGTATCATTTTTTGTCTCATTTTTTCGTATTTGTTAAGCGGTTACAAAGATATTAAGAAATCCCGAAGCTGCAATCTTTTTGGAATGACTCTAAAAAATACGTCGTCTTTTATTAGGATAATTTATCCGAATGGTCTATTTTTGTCAGTGTATTGATATGCAAATTATTATTTATTAAACAGTATAATCATGGAAAACAATGAATTAATTCAACAGTGTACAGAGAAAGCTCAGACATGGCTGACGCCTGCCTACGACGCCGAAACACAGGCTGAAGTGAAACGCATGCTTGAAAATCCCGACAAGTCGGAATTGATTGATGCTTTTTATAAAGACCTTGAATTCGGTACAGGTGGTTTGCGCGGCATCATGGGAGCCGGTTCCAACAGAATGAATATCTACACGGTAGGTGCCGCTACACAGGGCTTGGCCAACTACCTGAACAAATGCTTTGCCGGAAAGAAAGACATCTCGGTAGTGGTAGGTCACGACTGCCGCAACAACAGCCGCAAGTTTGCGGAAATTTCTGCCGACATCTTCACAGCCAACGGTATCAAGGTATATCTGTTCGATGACATGCGTCCTACACCGGAAATGTCATTTGCCATCCGTCATCTGGGTTGCCAGAGCGGTATCAACATCACGGCTTCTCACAACCCGAAAGAATACAACGGTTACAAGGCTTACTGGGACGACGGTGCACAGGTACTGGCTCCGCACGACAAAGGCATCATCGACGAAGTGAACAAGATTTCCAGCGTGAGCGAAATCAAGTTCCAGGGCAACAAGGAACTGATTCAGATTATCGGCAAGGAAATTGACGACGAATACCTGCGTCAGGTACACACCTTGTCTATCGACCCGGAAGTGATCAAGCGTCAGAAAGACCTGAAGATTGTCTACACTCCGATTCACGGTACCGGTATGAAACTGATTCCGCAGTCACTCAAATTGTGGGGCTTTGAAAACGTACATTGCGTGGCCGAACAGATGGTGAAGAGCGGCGACTTCCCTACAGTGGTATCTCCGAACCCGGAAAATGCAGAAGCACTGACCTTGGCCATCAAGCTGGCCAAGGAAATCGATGCCGACATCGTGATGGCTTCCGACCCCGATGCCGACCGTGTGGGTATGGCTTGCAAGGACAGCAAGGGCGAATGGGTCTTGATTAATGGTAACCAGACCTGCTTGATTTTCCTGTACTACATCATCAAGAACCGCATTGCCATGGGCAAGATGAAAGGCAACGAGTTCATCGTGAAGACCATCGTAACCACAGAACTGATTAAGAAGGTGGCCGACAAGAACCACATCAAGATGCTCGACTGCTACACTGGTTTCAAATGGATTGCCCGTGAAATCCGTCTGCGTGAAGGCAAGGAACAATACATCGGTGGCGGTGAAGAAAGCTACGGATTCCTGGCTGAAGACTTCGTACGTGATAAAGATGCCGTTTCTGCCTGCTCACTGCTGGCTGAAATCTGCGCATGGGCCAAAGACCAGGGCAAGACCTTGTATGACATACTGATGGAAATCTACGTAGAATACGGCTTCTCACTGGAAGTGACTGTCAACGTAGTGAAACCGGGTAAGACGGGTGCCGACGAAATCAAGGCCATGATGGACAACTTCCGTGCATGTCCGCCGAAAGAACTGGGTGGTTCGGAAGTGGTTCTGGTAAAAGACTACAAGACCTTGAAGGCTACCGACAACACCGGAAAAGCCACAGACTTGGATATGCCGGAACCTTCCAATGTGCTTCAGTTCTTTACAGCCGACGGTACAAAAGTTTCTGTACGTCCTTCCGGCACAGAACCTAAGATTAAGTTCTACATGGAAATCAAGGGCGAAATGCATTGTCCGAAGTGCTATGCAGGTGCATTGGCCGACGCCAAAGAAAAAGTAGATGCAGTAAAGAAATCTTTGGGCATTTAAGATGCGGGGTGTGTGAGTGCGCCGCCAGAGATGATTTAAAATAAGGAATGTCATTCCCGCAAAGGCTTTCAGGAGTCTTTCTTGCTTCGGGGATGACATTCTTTTTTTGTCAGAATGTTTGCTGTTTTGAGAAATTCCTGTCAAAAAGGGTGAAATTGACGGGTTTTTCTAACTGTGTCTGGCGGCAAAAAGCCTCTTCTGTGCAGCCGCCTTTTGGAACCCGAAAACCTCATCTGCCCCACAGCAGTCTGTAGAGAAGGAGAAGGGGAGTGAAACAGTCGTCCCGGGAGAATGAAAAATGAAAATCCGGAAAAATCGCTTTGGCGTTCGGAGGCAAACGCAAAGGCGTTTCACTCCAAACGTCCTTGCGTTTTCCGGCAAACGCTTAGGAGCTTCCGGACAAACGCACTTGTGTCTTTTTTGCAGGCCTTAAAATGAAGATTTTTGAGGACTTTATTTTCTATTTCAAGCGTGAATTTGGAATTTCCTAGTGTGACTGAATGAAGACTTATTTCGCTTCTTGGTATTCCCTTTGTTGCTGAAACAGCTTTCTTGTTTCCTTCATCTCCTATTTTAGGGAGCTTTCTTTTCTTCTTGAATTTGTGGAGCTTCTTTTCCTGCACAGTTTGTGCATGAGGATTGACCTGAGGGCTGAATTTCCTTTTCTGAAGAAGAAAAAATGAGCAAAATGACAGTTGTGTCTCACACCGACGAGAATATGAACGAAATCACGGGTAAGTACTATTTTGCAGAAGAGTTCATAGACTACAAGGCCAACGTGAAACAGGTACGATAGCAGACTGGCGAACAGAGTAGTTACCAGCTTCCCTTTATTCGGGTAGGGCAGTACCTTCATCGAATGTTGGGAAAATTAATTTATACCCTTTTCCTCTGACAGACTGTATCGTTATATTGAAATCGCTCAGGTCTTTTTTCAGTTGTCTGATGGAATGATAGATTCTGTCTTTGATTTCGGGAGACTCATCTATCAATCCATATAGAATGTATATCTCGGAATAGTTTAGGAAGAAAGCCTCTTTTTTTAGGAACAGCTTGAAGAACTTAAGTGATTCTCCGTTTAAAATGATTGTCTTTTCATTATGCTTTATGCTGTGTTCGTGTTCGTTCCATAGAAATCCCTCATGGATGCTGCACCATTTGCTTGGGTCCGTTTTTCGTTTTTCGGTTTCGAGTGGTGACAATTTCATGGTTTGTGCCTGTTTTTTAGTGTGTCTTTTCATGTAGAAAAAGACAGTCAGTCCCATTACATTCAATAATGCCAGCAAATAGACTGTGATATTGTCTAAAAGAAGATAGAAGGGCAAGTATGCGTATGCCTTCACAATCAGGTCCGTCTCCTTTTTGTTTTCTTTGGTATATCTGTTTGTCTGTATCAATGTGGCTTTTTCCAGAAAATCTTTCGTACGGCTGCTCGTCGATTTTCCATTGTATGTGTAGGTTATTGCTGTTTGTAGGTTCAAACCCTGTCGGGCCATCTCTTCGTTGAAAAGACTGTCCAGTCTGTGCCTGCATGAGTCTTCCATCGTAAGATACAATTGGTTTGCCCACTCTATTTTGTCAGAGGCAGGAATTGTATCAGGTGAATATTTGGAATCAAAGTTTATAAAGACTTTTTGGATGAATAATTTTTTTTCTTTTCCAATAGCTGTATAAAATGCTATCTGGCTTTTCTGTATGATGTTTTCTTTTTTTCTTGTGACTGAAAAAAGTATGATGCACGAAATAAGTGCCATATAAATGATACCCAATCCTACAGTTTTGATGCTATTCATTCCCATTGTTTGTGTGTTGAATCTGAAAGTTTTCTGAAAAAAGAAATCCTAAACGGTTGTTTGTCAGTGAGATGATTGTTTTTCAGGAAACTTTCAGATTTTGTATATCTGTTTTTTTCTAATTTTGATACAAACATAAAAAATAAGGAAGTAAAATAAAAAGATTTACAATGAAATTATTTGTATCAGGTGAAACGGATTCCAACTGACATGAACTGACATTTTCTGTTTCTATGTGTCTGTTAAACCGTTTGTTTCAGTTCCGTATGAATTGGCTGGTTCAGATTCTGTTGTGGAATATATGTTTTCTCCCTAATTTTGTTATTGTGAAATTTAAAACTGTTTGTATAAGACAATGTCAAGCAAAGTACTTATGATAAAGCACATTTATTTATTTGTCTTGTTTGGGCTGGTTCCTTTTTTTATGACAAATCAGGAACGGAAAAAGTCTTATGGAGTCACCACTATTACCACTTCAGCGGGAAGTAAACTCATTCCAGTCCCAAGTGAGTTGGCCTTGAAATACAAGCTTGACATACTCATCAGAAGAAATGACGATTTTTCTCTCGATTTCTCAATTTTCGGAAAGATTAGTTCACTTACAAAGACACATCTTTCAGTAGAGTTGAGTATATGATGATTCAAATCTGTTAAAGGGTGATTGAATAAACTATAATATAAGAGTAATGAATAATGAGAAAGAATAGAAAATACATTTTGCATCAGCATTTGCTTCGGTAGCTAGATATAATGTATATAATTCACAGAAAGAAATTGCTCTGTCAGACATTGCCATGGAAAATGTTGAAGCATTGGCTGTTGGAGAAAGCAATAGAGGGTGGACACTTGACCGAAATGCTATCTGTGAAACAAGTCATAATGATTATCCAGATTACAGAAATAATTAAACATTAAATTCCATATTCCCCTTTTTCTCTTAGGAGGAAAAAGGGGAATAAAAACAATATCTTGATTATTTATGAAGCCTATTTTTTTCATTTTCGTTTTATTTCTAACCATATCATGCGTAGAGAAAAAAAAATATTCTAATGCCAAATATTTATACCCAACAGACAGCTTGCAAGTAGAAGTAGGTTCACCTTCATTAATAAAAATAGCCGGCAATCAACTATTCACAGACAAATCTTTTGCTGATTCCTATAACATAGATGTTATAGACATAGAACACGATTCCATAATGTATTCTTTTGCCAAAAAAGGACAAGGGCCTAATGAGTTCCTACAAATAACTAGTATGGATATTTTTAGAAAAAACCAAAACTGGTATATTGCATTATTTGATAATCTCCTGCGAAAACTTGTAGTCTACTCTATTGATAGTTTAAATTATCACAAAGGGCAATGCCCACCAGTGTGCGTAAAAGAATTACCTGTAAACAGTCGATTTATGGAAATATACGAAATACAGAACGGATATATAGCTACCGGAAGAACCGAAAAGAAATACACCTTACTGAATAAGGATATGAAATGTCTTAGCACTTTTGGAAACTATCTAACTTGTGACAACAAAGACACGGATTACATGTCCCTATCAAAAGCCAACTACGGACGTCTATATTTGTCAAGCGACAAGACCTCCGTAGCTAGTGTTGTCTTCATGTCTGGGACCTTATCCGTTCTCACCCTGCACAATCAGCAACTTACCCCTGCATGGAGTTATGAAGCTTCAGGATTCGAATACGCAGTAAACGGACGTAACTTAAAACAACTTAGCCCCACAGGATATTTGGCTGCAGGATTTACAAAGGAAAATGTAGTAGGTCTCTATTCAGGAGAAGAAAAAAATGGAAAGACAAACTATGGAAATGAGTTTCATATATTCAGTACACAAGGAGAACTGCTGAACAAATACAAGATATCATCCCAGCTGTATAACTTCTGTATCTCAGAAAATGACGGTCTGATTTATGCTATATCCTATGAGAATGATCCAAAGATTATTATTTATAAACTTTAGTAATTCACTGCTTCCGGAAAAAATTTTCAGGAACATTCAACAAGTGCAATGAATGGTAATATCATATATGTATATGATTGGAACGGAGAGAATTTGTGTCAGTATGAACTGGATATGAATTTACAGAATATATGTATAGACAAGACAGGTAAGATCTTATATGCTATATATAACCCTGACTCTGCAATAGTGAAAATTTTATTACCAAATCATTTTCAAACTGTCTTCTATAAATAAACAATCTAATAGAAACCTAAAACAATTTTAAGGTTAAAAATTTTTTAATAACATGAAAAGTCGGAGATTTATGGTTCAATGATTAGAAATGTTTATTTTGAAAAGTTGTTTGAAACTTATGTTTCAATTCCCTTGGAGATCCAAAAAGAAAAAACATTATTTATATTTCTGATTTTAGAGGAGACAGTTCTCAGCCTATAGTATCCCCTAGCATAAATGTAGCGTCTTCATTTTTCATAAGATTCTATAAAGGTTATATATCTGCAATATAATAATCGTTATATATAAAAGGATATAAAGTGCATATTGTGGTGTAATATAAACCATTAATAATCGCGTATTTATATTGGTTATTACTATAAATAATAAAAGATAAGCCATGTTAAATACATAATCAGCGAGTAAAAAATAGAATAATATAACAATCGTTACATATAAATATATTATCTTTGTCGGTGAATTCATAATCGATACTCCAAGATTAGCATTGAGAGCATCGACAGACCAAACTGTATAAGCGTGGAATCTGAAAAGCGTTACGAGTAGGAATATATTAAACGATAAAAATGCCTTGTGCTAAAAATGTATATGTTTAATGATTAATCACTTTAATAAGTATGATTGTAGAGTAGGGAGTTACTCCCCAAAAATTAGATTGTAAAGTAAACTCTATCATTGCAAAGAGACATTATATGTTGAGTCAAATCCTTCATTCTTTTTCAATTTAATTTAAAAGAGTCTATATCAAAGATATATTTAATCAAAGCCGACCTCACTGCTAATGTTCTGGAGGGTGATGGTCCTAGGCAGTTCTCGCTGTGGTAAAACTTCTCCGGACAGCAGTAAAGTATGAGACAAATAACATTGTATTTATTAAGTATTGTGTTGTTTACATTCATGTCAAGTTGCCATGATGAAGAAAGCGGAAACATATCGTGGTCTCAGGAAGCTTCGGTACTGATAAAGCAGGGAATCAGTTCTACTCACGAAAAAACAGAAGTCGTTCTGAAATTCACTACAATCAATTCAGATATTTCAGTTTCGTCAGACGAAGCATGGATTGGTGCATCCATTTCACTTGTTGGAGGAAATGGAGAATTACTTATCAACATTTCGGAAAATCCCGATATTCCGACCCGGCAGGGCATTGTGGTCGTTAGCTCCAAAGGCGAAACAACCATTATTCACATCACGCAAGAAGGTATTCACCGCGTTGTCCCTGAAAATAATTGCTACTATCTTCATAATGGGAAAGGAGAAATGAGCGTCAAGGTACAAGCCGGCTCTCTTCCAGTTGCCGAGATATACCCTGAAAACACGGATTGGATAAAGGTAGAAAAAGTTACAGCTGCCAATGACAATGAATACATTATAACCTTGACCTTTGAAAAGAACGATGGATTAGGACGAATTGCGTCTTTGGATTTTAAAATCAATGACCAATCGGCTGTTGATCATTGTGGCCCTTGCATTATTCAAGAGCCAGCCTCATTTGGTGAAAATGTGGAAATATCAGTTGATAAGCCGGGATGTCTTCAGGTTCTTTTAGGAAATGAAGCCAGCAACCTAAACCGCATACGTTCTCTTAATATTATCGGCCCGGTCAATGGCCTTGATTTTCCGGTCATAAAAAGTTTATTATCAAATCAGGAAAATAGCTATGCGCAAAATCCTGTAAGCATTGATCTCTCAGAATGTACAATTGTTGCCGGTGATAAAAATCCATTCGAGTATTACGGTTGGAATCCGTCAAAGAGGTATGAAGACATTTTCTTATATGGAGAAATTCCTTCCGATGTATTCACAAATGCAGTTAATCTCAAAGACATAATCCTTCCTGAAGGACTGAAAATCATCGGGATGTCAGCTTTCAAAGGATGTAAAAATCTCAATAAGGTTCAAATACCCAATTCAGTGGAGGAAATCAATAGCAAGGCATTCTATGATTGTTTGAGAATGGAAGATATACAAATCAATGATGACTCAAACCTTTCGTCAATAGGGAATCAGGCTTTTACGACCGGGTCTTTATTGAAGGATTTAACTATTCCCATGACTGTAACGACCATTTCCAGTGAGGCATTTCTTGGATGTACAGTTTCACGTTTGCATCTTAAATGGCAAGAGCCTCTTACGGTAAGGATTGTTCCTAACACAGAAGAGTGTGCTCTTTTTGTGCCCAAAGGAACTGCTGACTTATATAGAAGTACTCGTAATTGGAGTAATTTCAAAGAAATAGTTGAAGAATAGATATCTTGCGATGGGTGCTTCTATTGAAATCGCTCAGGTATTGTTCTGTCATTTGAGAAGGGCATAAATGTAGTCGTAAGTCTGTTTTAGCCTGTCTATGTCGTATCCTCTCTCTGTGAACACCCCCTCAAAAGCTCTGCCTAAATAACAGTCTTCGTATAAATAGCTAATGCTGATGGAATCTAATTGGCTTCTGATCTCACCAGAGGAAATTGCATTCTCGGCAACGGATTTCCAGATTTGCAAATCTTCTTCATACCATCTGGTGCATTGTTCCTTAAAGTCAGGTATATAAGACAAAGCTGAATTTTCAATGCGCATCAGGGCCTCATTCATATTCATAAAGCCCGTGTCATACATCTGCTCCTTTTCGCGTTTCAATATCTCAATGAAATAATTATAAAAAGAACAAAGGGACAATTTATAGGCATCAGGTACAGCCTTTATAGATGATGTACCGTATACGTAAGTCTTTACAACCTCTTTAAACAGGCCTTCCTTGTTCTTGAAATAATATATCATGGAACCCCGACTTATGCCTATTACCCTCTCCAGTACACTGAAAGACACACGGTCATAAGGCATGGTGGCAAACAGTCTGAATGCCTCTATTAGTATTTTCTGTCGGCTTGTTTCTCCTTTGTTCATACTTATTAAGTTTTTTATACCATGCAAAGGTAGGAAATATAACGACATGAAGAAAATTATCACGTATATATATTATATTCTCGTACAAAAGACGTATTATATTGAATTTTATTTCTACATTTGCACTATAACAATCGTTATAATATTATTGTTATGGGATACACAATTAATAACACCTTACTACAAGGTGGCTAAAAAGATTCTGAAAACTACATTTAGTTTTAAAGAGCTTTTTTTAATCTGTGTGTTGCCAAAATAGAATTATTGAAAGATTTATGAAAAGAAATTTTTGTCATAGCAAGAAAAAGGATTGGAACTATTGGGGTTATAGTGCATATGCTACACAGTAGAAAGTTGGACACCTTGCTGTCATTCAATCTGGACGGAACTCATGATAAGGTCTATAAGCTTCCTGTACCTGTGTTTACATTTAACAAACAGAACCTTATATGGCCTGAGATTTATACCTGAATATCATTTGGCAAGGTATCCTTTTTAATGACAGGACACATTTGAGAAAGCAGAAAATAGTTTTGATATATTTAATCATGAAAGTGCGTATGAAAAAGATTCTTTTTTAGTTTTTAGATATTGAATCTGAAAGTTTTCTGAAAAAGGAAATTCTAAACAGTTGTTTGTCAGTGAAATAACTTCTTCTCAGAAAACTTTCAGATTTTGTATCTCCATTTTTCCCTAATTTTGGTACAAACAAAATTGGCTTATTCATTATTTTAACCTATTGGATTATGTTAAGAAGTCTTGTTGTGGTTTTTTCTGTATGCTTATTCTCATGTTCTCAGAATGTGGATAAAAGTAGTATTGATGCGTTATTCTCAGGTGGTGATACAATAAAATGCACGGTGCTGAATACAGATGGACATTTATGGGGAAAACCTTTTAGCATGAAATATATTGATTCGATGCTTTTTGTGTATGACGATATAGCTGGGGAGAATATATTTCATCTGGTAGACCTGAATCATGGCAATAAGGTGCTTGGTTTAGGGAGGAAAGTCCAAGGGGGTAATGAATTTATAATGCCTATGGAATATTTGCCATGTGGTGATACAGCCATTGCCGTATTTGACTATGCGAATAAAAGGTTGTCTGCTTTGAGTGTCGATGACTTCCTGAATCAAAGGAATGAGCCGGAAGTTTGTTATAAAGATACTTTTTCGGGTACCATTAAGCTGTTTCCTACAAAATTTAATACAGAACTGTCATTTGGCTTTTACGATGACTGCATGTTTTATCTGCAAAAGAACAATCAGATATTGCAGAAATTGGGAGATTTTCCCTATCGCGATGCACAGGAAAAACAGATTGAGAACCGTTTAAGGGGACTGGCCTATCAGGGAACTCTTCAGAATAATCCTTCGAATGATAAGTTTGTTTATGCTGTAAACAGTGCTGAAAATTGTATATTTTTATCATATAGACTCCACATCAGTAAGAAAAGTGTGTGAATATCAATATAGTTATCCGCAATATCAACCCATGCAGGAAGGTGATGCAAGGGCGGCTCCTATCAGTGCCGATAATATCAGGACGTTTATGGATGCCACTGCCAGCGATCACTTTGTTTATCTGTTATATTCAGGCAAGACATATAAAGAAGAGGGCATGAAATCTTTTGAAGGAACTATTGTCTATGTATTCGACTGGAGGGGTAAGGCATATAAAAAATATATTTTGAATCTGCCTGTATTCCGGTTCTGTGTGGATAAGGATGACAGGGCGATATATGCATTTTCAAATAATCCGGATCCGGTTCTGGTTCGGTTCCCTTTGATTTGATGAAGGGATAAATCTCTTGATTAAATTTTTGATTGGGAATTGAAGATGATATAATTATATAGTTTTACAATTATTCTGTTAAGGTACTTATGAAAAATCAAGTTTTTCTGTATTTGTTTTTTATGCTTGTTTTTGTCGGCTGTCAAAAATTTGAAAGCATGGAAGATTTTGATGCCCTGTTCACTCATAAAAAATGCCACATCTTGAGCGAAGCGGAATGGCAGAAGCTGGTTCAGCTATGCAACGATACCTGGGATGGTTTCACCATCAGCCTGCAGGACCGCTACCCCCAGCTGACGGAAAGAAACTGCGCCTGTGCCTGCTCATCCGACTACGGCTCGGCAATGTCCAGCTGGCCTCCATCTTCTCCGTATCGCCCGCTTCCATCTCACAGAAAAAGTTCCGGCTGAAGAAACATCTCAGCGAATGGGGCGAAAGCGGTTTCCACGAAGAAATGACGCTGGTCTGCTGGCTGACGGAGTTCTGAAAAATGCAAATGTAGAGAACGCCGTTCTCATCCATACACGATTTGTTGTTGATTTACAATAATATACCTCATTTTGCTTACATCTAAAATGTAGAGATGCCTGCCACTCTGTATAGAGAAATAACCTCTATTTTTGCAATAACGAAACATCATAAAAGAACATCGCAAAATGAGAAAACTGAAATTGTTTTGGTATATTTAATTATGAAAATGCGTATGAAAAAGATTCTTGTTTTAGTTTCTAGATGTTGAATCTGCCTGTATTCCGGTTTTGTGTGGATAAGGATGACAGGGCGATATATGTATTTTCAAATAATCCAGACCCGGTTCTGGTTCGGTTTCCTTTTTCTGGACAGTAGTGAAATGTCTTATATGGATAGTGCTTTTGTATTGTTGAAAACGTGATTTTTATATTTCTATTATGGGTAATTTTATAAAGTGCTTTGGTTTATTATTGTTTTTATCTATCGTCATAGGCTGTAAACAAAACAGTCAAAATATAGTAGAAAAGATTTCTTTGAAATGTAACATAATTGATGATGATTATTTGTTTGGAAATCCATCACTCATCGCAGTCTCTGATTCTTTTTTGGTGGTTGTTGATATGTCTCAAGATAGTTTGATTCATGTATTTAAGTTACCAGACTGCAATTATATAGGTAAATGTGGAATAATGGGACAAGGACCAAACGAATTTACAATGATATCATCATTATTTGATTATAAAGACAACGAGTTTGGAATTTATGATCCCAATAAGAAAGAAATAGACTTACTTAACGTTAGCGGTAGTAATTTAAAGTTATCACTACACACCAGTCTGGATAACACATATCTTCATTATGATGTCCGTCCTGTATCTGATAAATATTTTATAGGAACTGGAATTTACGAAAAAGGGCGTTTCTGTATATTGGATAATACAGGGAAGATGAAAGGATTGTATGGACAATGGCCGGCAAGGGATAAGCAGGAAGCAGAAACCAACAACCGTATCAAAGCACAGGCTTATATGGGAGGAATTGCAGTCAGTCCTTCAGGTAAAAAAATGATTGCCTATACTATGACAGCAGATATGATTGAACTTTATGACTTTAGCGGTGATAGTATTCGTAAGATTACTGATTTATACAAATCGTACCCAGATTATAATTACAAAGCTGGTTCGGAAAGTTTTACAGGTACTTCCAAGAAGACACCTTTCTGTTATTTATATGCAACATGTACGGATAAATATATTTATGTATTATATTCCGGAAAAAATTTTCAGGAACATTCAACAAATGCAATGAATGGTAATATCATATATGTTTATGATTGGAACGGAGATAATTTGTGTCAGTATGAACTGGATATGAATTTACAGAATATGTGTATAGACAAGACAGGTAAGATTTTATATGCTATAGCTTATAATCCTGACCCTGCAATAGTGAAAATTTTATTACCAAATCATTAGTCCCTGCTAAAAAATATGATGTCCGGCATTTTGTTGGCACGTGATGAAGATATTAATTTTATTGTTTTTGATTTCAAGGATTTTTTAAAACCATATTTATATGTATAAATTGGGAATATTTTTTATATTCATTTCAATTTTTTGTTCTTGCCAAGACAGAAAAGGTGTAACAGAAGTTACTTTATCACATAATCCCGTAAGAATGGATAGTGATTTTATAGTTGGTGCTCCAATAGAAATGCACTGTTTGAATGATAATCTGCTTATTATCGATACAAAATCAGAACGGCCATTTCATTGGATTAAGATTCCGGAATGTAAGTATATGGGTAGTTTTGGAGATTTAGGACAAGGTCCTAACGAACTATTAAGAGTAAGGAATATCCATTCGTTGAATAACACCTTATATTGTTATGACTCATATAAATTCAAACTTTTCGAGATTATTCCAGATAATAAATCAAGAAATCTATCTTTTAAAGTCATACATGAATTTGATAAGGATATGACAATAGATGCTTTTCCTTTAAGTTCTTCCCGTATCTGTAAATATGGTTATTTTGAAAAAGGAATGTTACATTTGGCTGATACAGACGGAAAAATAATTAATTCCACAAGAGATTTTCCATATCGGGATGAACCAGAATCAAAGTTAAGTAATCAACTGCGTTTTATGGCATATCAAGGATGTATGGCTGCCAATGGAAATGGTTATATAGCATACCTTACAGGAGCGAGCAATCAGTGTTATGTTTACAAAATGACCGATGATTCTTTAAAGGAAGTTTTTGTGAACCAGGAATCATTTCCTCTCTATACCCCTGATAATACGGAGGGATTTTCTGTAACATTTAATGCGGAAAACAAATTAGGTTATCAAGATATAGCTGTTGATGATGAAGGGTTTTATGGTCTTTATTCTGACAAATCCATAAAAGAGTATAAACAGAAAGCTTTTGAGTGTTCTTCTATTTATTATTACAATTGGGATGGAAGTAATAAAACACATTACAAGTTAGATATTCCAATTTTATGTTTTTGCTATGCCAAGAAACATAACGTCTTCTATGGTATAGCTAATAATCCAGACCCAGTTCTTGTAAAATTTTCTTTACCTTGATTGAGTATTCCGTTATTTTTAAATTGATTTGATTAATGTATAAATATATTTTAAATATAGTACTTTTAGCCTGTCTGGTATCTTGCAAGCCCGACAAGGGAAAAGACGTGCCTGAAATAGACTTGCATCATTCAGTAGTGCTTGATGAAGACCAACTGTTGTTGGGTAAAGTAAAGGACATGTCCTGGGAGAATGATTCGGTGCTGGTCATCGTAGACTCGAATCAGGATGGTTTCCTTCATTTCGTACATCTTTCAGACAGGAAGGTGTACGAATATGGTAAAATCGGGCAGGGGCCGGATGAGTTTCTGCTTGTCGGTGCTGTTTATCCGGATATGAACAATCGTCCGATTCTGTTTGACGTGAGCAAGAAGGAATGTTTCATGATGCAGCATGGGGATGAGGGAATCTCATTCCGATCTTTGTTCTCTTTAGCGGACTCTTTGATTTGCTTTGAGATGCTGCCGGTGCAGCACGACCGTTATATTGTAACCGGCTTGCATAAGCACAACCGTTTTACCGTTTTGGACGGCAATGGAAAGAAAGTAGGTGATTTTGGTGAATATCCTTATCGGGATGAAGAAGAAAGGAAGTTAGACGGATTTGTCCTTGGTGATGTGTATCAGGGCAAACTGGCAGCCAGTCCTCACCGTAACCGTTTTGTGCAGGCCATATACAAAGCCAAGATTCTGACTTTTTATGAGCTGTCCGGTGAGCACTGGAATCTTGTCAAAGAGATTCAGGAATCGTTCCCAAAATATAAATATAATAGTCCGGCAATAGAAACGGACACTCCTGTAGGCTATCTGGATGTGTGTGCCACTGAGAAGTATGTATATGCGCTTTATTCCGGAAAAAACTACCGGGATGATAAGGATTCGGCATTCAGCGGTTATACGATAGAAGTTTACGGATGGGACGGTACGCTACAGAAACGTTATCAGTCGGATGTGCCATTGAAGGTAATCGAGGTATCCAAAGATGACGGTAGTTTGTATGCGATAGCCTATCATCCGGACCCGGTTCTGGTTCGGTTTCCTTTGAATTTATGAAGGGATAAATCTCGTGATTAAATTTTTACAATTATTCTGTTAAGGTACTTATGAAAAATCGAGTTTTTCTGTATTTGTTTTTTATGCTTGTTTTTGTCGGCTGTCAAAAACCTGAAAGCATGGAAGATTTTGATGCCCTGTTTACTCATAAAAAAAGTGTGCTTGTTAAGGACTGTTTGGCGGAAGAGCTTATTATGGGCAGGCCTTTCTATATGATATATGCTGACTCTTCTGTCATTTTTTATGATGATCTGGGAGACAGTCTGTTTACGATGGTCGATCTGTCAGACAATAAACGTATCTACCGGTTTGGGGAAAGAGGACAGGGAAGTCGGGATTTCCTACAGGTGGCTTCCTTGCAAAAGGATAAGGCCGATTCGTGTGTCTGCGTATATGACTATTATAAACATAGTCTGATACGGATAAATCTGGAAAATGTGAAGGAGGGGTTGCCGTATTATACTAAAATAACCAGTGATACGATTAACAGCATTGACATGTTATTATCGAAGTATAATAACACATTTGTGGGGCTGGGATTTTATGAGAAAAGCATGTTTGCGTTGATTGAAGGGGGAAGCGATGAAAAGTATTTTTATGAGTATCCTTACAGAGATGATAAAGAAAAGAATATAGACAACCGTTTAAGAGGAATGGCCTATCAAGGAATGTTACGCTCAAAGCCTTCTTTGGATAAGTTTGTCTATGCCATAAATTTTGCTCCTATTTTTATGCTGTGTTCTGTACAGCCGGAAGCGATAGTCAGAACATACCAGTGGGTAGGAGGATATCCTATATACAGGACTGAAGGGAATGAAAAATATCGTACCGCTCCTATGAGTGCGGAAAACAAGATGGGATTTATCAGTGCTTATGCTACGGACAGATATGTTTATCTGTTGTATTCGGATAGGACGTTGAAAGACTATAAGGAAAAAGCCTTTATGGGAAATGTGATATATCAGATAGATTGGGATGGTAACCCTGTGAGTAAATATGAAACGGATTTGCCATTGTCGCAAATATGTGTATCCAATTCTGATGATATGGTTTATGCGATAGCCAACAGAGAGGAGAATCTGTTGGTGGAGTTTGCTTTATCTGGTGGTAACGAATAAGGTTTTTTGAAATCCGCTGAAAATAATTAGCTGTAAGAGAATAAGTTTATAGGTAGTGAATGAATGATAACAGAAGAATTAAAACAGTAATCAGAATTGCGTATGAAAAATATTTTCTTTCTTTTAATAGTTTTAGTTTTATGTTCATGCAATGGAACTGACCGAGAAAAAGAGATAGTTATAGAGGATAATATTATAAATCCTGAGGTTCATCGAATTGAAGCAAAGCAGCTATTGAATGTTGATAAAATAGGAGTTTATGATACATTATCTGTTTTTATAAATAGAGGTACTGATAGTATCCTTTATATGTATGACTCTTCGGATTTTGCCTATAGAGGAGCTTGTGGAGTCATAGGACATGGACCTGAAGATTTCCAGTTCCCATTTTTTTTAAAGAAAACGAACGATAATAGCGGTCTTATAAGCCTTTACGATGTTAATGCAGCAGCCTTTAAGGACATAAATGTAAAAAAGATTCTTCAAAAAGAGCCCGATGCAATAATGTCTATGAAGATGCCGACTATGCTTATAGGTTCACCTGATTTACATTTAAAGAGTGATTCTTGTTTTATAGGGAATATTGATTCTGGTAGCGGATTGTATTTCATTTATGATTCGAATGAGGATAAGATAAATTGGGTTGAATTTCCCAAAATCCTACAGTTGTCTCAGGGTGATTTCACAGTTATGAATATGAATCGTATAACTCTAAACTTTGCGTCCAATAGAGTTGTTTCGGCAATGGGATATTATAATCTGCTATTTCTTTATGACTCGAATAACACTTTAATGAAGACAGTCCAATTAGGGGATGAAGAAATTAGTCCGACAGTAGTTGATGGCGATCATCTGAGTGGGGATAATATGGTCTGCTGTAGAGATATAACCTCCTCAGATAAAGCTGTATATGTATTGGAACAGAATATAAGAGAAAAAGATTTTGAGAAGATTGATAATGCTTCTTCCAGAATTGTGGTTTTCGATTGGGATTTGAATTATCTGAAGACTTATATTCTTCCTCATTACTCATTGGGTTTTGTATATGACCAATATCATGATAGAATCTTATACACGGCATTAAATCCCGAAGGTGGAACCGATGTCTTTTTCTTTTATTTAAATACAGAAGATAAGAAGTAATTGTTTAAAGTAAAATACTATAAGTTGAATGTCAGAATTCATTTGGTAAATGAATATTTAATTGTGAGAATATGAAGAATTGTTTTTATCTGCTTTGTTGCATTTTCATTCTGGCTGCATGTCAGGAAAAGAGCTTATCAGGACCGATACAGGTTGACCTATCAAAGACAGAACCTGTAATAAATTATTCAAGTTTCGTAGATTCTACAGCATTTGTTACACTTGAGCTAAGTGACAGCTTGCCAATCAACGGTGTTTCAGGACTGTTTTTTGATGACGGTAAACTCTTTGTCAAGGATAGCGGGCAGGAAGGCATTTTTGTCTTTGATGAAGACACTAGCTGGATGTGAATGGAATAATTGGATGGTGAACCTGTTTATCATATTATGTTGACCGGATATTGTTCATAGACTTGTATACGTAGTGCAGTTCTACAGTATCCAATTTGACTAATACAAATGATGACCTTGCTTGAATGATTGAAAAGTTATTTTTTTTAGTGATAAATATATGAATAGAATTTTATCAATAGCTTTAAGTTGCATATTAGTATCAAGTTGTGTTAATGATGTCAGAGAAAGAAATATAACCTCATTATCAAATTTTCAGATAGACTTCAAAAATGCAACAGAGTTAAATTTTGAGGAAAAGGTTGATACCTTTTATTATATTCCACTAGAAACTGGAAAAAACAATTTATTAGGAGAGATTACTAAAATTCAAGTTGACAGTGTTATATCTGTATTAGATGGTATGAACCAAACTATCCATTTATATTCATTAAATGGTAAATTGATGACTGTGATAGATAAAAAAGGGATGGGTCCAGGCGAATATGTACAATTAGGAGACTTTTATACGTCTTATAAGGATCGTTATGTTGAACTATTGGATCCTATGAAGAAAAAAGTAATGCGTTATGATTTTTCTGGAAACTTTATTAAAGAAATATCTTTACCTTTTCCTAATGGGGTATCTAGGTTCACAAAATTCAATGGATATTATGTGTTTGATCAACAGACACGACGCAATAATGATAAATGGAAATATAGTATAGTTGTCATATCAGAAGATGGAAAAATTATTAATAAGTTTTTCCCATATACAAAATATGCAGATATACTATTATCTTCACGAACTTCATTTTATAATATCAATAATGAATTACATTATGTACCCATATATTGCGATACGATTTTTGCTTTAGATGAAAATTCAGTTTCTCCAAAATTTTCTGTAGACTTTTCTGATAAATGGGTAGATGAGTCTTTTGTATATTCCGAAGTAAAAAATCCTATGGATTTTATCAACAAATTAAAAGATTGTGATTTTATTACTTTTTTAAATGTGTTGGAAACAGATTCCACGATTTGGCTAGACTTTATGTATAAGGAGCAAAAATATTGTGCATTGATAAATAAAAGAAACTTAAATGTTTCAACATATTCTATTCATGAATCAAAAGACTATGGAAATTTAATGGGTGAGGTATTAACTTCATGGAACAATTATTTTATTATGCCAATCAATGCTGAGCAGCTAAATCAGAAGCTTGGCTTAAAAGGAGAAAATGATAATAATCCATATATAGTATTTGTCAAATTTAAATCATAAAATTATGAAGCTTTTATTTTTAGGACTTTTGATGTTTCTTCAAGTACCTCAGATTTCTTGTGATGATTTTTACAAAAAAGAATTAGACCCTTTAGCAATAGAAGGAAAAGTGCTGACAAAGGATATTGGAGAGGATTTTTATAATATTTATATCGTTAATGATAATGGTGAGAAGATTCATTTACGAATTATAAAAAATATGGCTGGATTTGAAATCTATAATTTTATAGTCAAGGATAGTAGGATATCAAAAAAGAAAGGTAAAAGAAGTATCCATGTTCTTACAGAGAATAAATTAGATAAGAGTTTCAAAGGAAAAATTTTTGATAAATTATGTCATTAATAACTCCAGCATTTTATAAATAGAAGATTATATAAGTTTAATTGTACTTTTATTGATGTCCTTATATAGTAGATGTAACGGTGTTTATTATAAGCTAGATTTATATTCTGAAGACAAAATATCCTTTGTATAATTGATTTTTTTACGAAAGACGATGTGTCAAAATCCAATTTATGAGACAGTGAATATAAATTTTAAATGAAAACATCTTGAAAGATATATCAAATGCTGCATTATTGTTTTACGTAGAGTTTGCTGAGTATTTAGGTATAATTTGAAATTACCAGAATTGATTATTTAAGTTTCAGCACTATCTAATTTTGATACATTTAAAGGAACTAGTATTTGCTTATCAGTAATCAATAATGTTGCTTTATTGCAATCTGCAGTAAGTGCATGATTTTGTAATCAGAAAATATAGGTTGGATTTGGATTAAATGAAATATGTATGAAATGCGTATGAAAAAGATTCTTTTTTTAGTTTCATTATGTCTTTTGTGCGGGTGTCAGCGGAAAGAATCGCCTATGGCCCTGTATGGTTTCAACGTGGCCGAGCAGGTTCGTTTTCATCCGGTCAAGAGTGATTTCCTCTTTAAGCCGACCGCTATTGAGATCTTTGATTCACTGGTTTTGGTTCATGACCCTGTAGAGAATAATACGTATACATTGTTTCGCCTCGGTGCGTCTGCTCCGTTGTTATCCGGAGGACAAAAGGGTTCAGGCCCCGATGATATTTTATATGGACAATTTATTGACAAGATAAATGAGAAGGAATTTCAGGTGGTTGACATTGCGGGCAGAAAGACGCTGGTCTATAACCTGGACTCGATTTTGCAAACCCGTACATTCCGTCCCGTCCGTTCTTTCTTCTATAGTGAAGCTGAGTCTCAAAAAGTGGAGGGGATGCAATATGCATATTATGTGGATGATAGCCAGAAAATAGGATTGGGCGACAGCAAGTATGGGAAATATTTCTGCCTGGCACAAGACACCGTCACTTATTTCGGAAATTATCCCGAAGAAGAAGGCATGAAGATGTCTCCGTTTTATCTGTATCAGGGCGTGTTGCATATAAATGACCGTCGGGATAGGATGCTGTACCATTCCCCGATAGGATATTATTATGAATTGTATGCGAGAGAAGGGGGTACCTGGAAAGCCTGCTTCAAGGAATATATACCTACGGAACACACGGAAGATGCCGTAACTGAAAATACTCCGATGGGAATTTGTTCGGCTGATTTGGATGACGAGTTTGTATATTTATTGTTTTCCGGCCGTACAGGAAAGCAATTTCCCGAAGAGACTTTTCTTGCCTCTCACATCTTGGTCTTAAATACCCGCGGAGAAAAAATCAAGAGCCTTGAAACAGACAGGCTTAACATCTCAATAGCTGTTGCGGGTAAACAACGGCGTATTTATGCCATAGCCAAGAACCCGGAAACGGGAGAATATGAGGTAGGGTATTATTCTTTGACAAAATAAATAACTGTAGATGAGAATCATGTAATCAGTGACTCTCCAGAGTATTCAAATAAAATTAAAATTGTTTTATGAAAAAATTATTGGTTATATTATCGGGAATTATTCTTTTCAGTTGTACAAAAAATCCATCGACAGAAAAGTATCAGACAGACCGTGATAATGTAGAAAACGTTCACAGTCGTATTAAAGAGTTTGAAACAGATTCGGTTTTGATTGGTAACAATGCACGTATATATATTATGGACAATTATCTGCTGATTGCCGACCATAGGGGATATGACAAACAGATTCATATATTCGACAAGAACAGTTTCCGACATCTGGCAAGTACTGCTCCTCTGGGTCAGGGACCGACCGAGATTACGGTGTTGGGAGCTGTTGCAACGGACGAGAAGCGAGGTAAGTTTTATGTGAGTGACCATGGTAAGAATAAGATATTCAGCTATGATATGGACAGTGTATTGGCTGATCCGGACTATACGCCAAGTGTAAAACTGGTTATGGACAAGACAAACTTCCCTTCCGAGTATGAATATATCAATGACACCTTGTGTATTGCGCGTACAATACTTCCTATAGGTACAAATGATTTTGCTCCTTCCATATCCCGTTGGAACATGAAAACTGGAAAGATGGTATCTATTTCTTATAATCATCCGGATATAAAGAAAAAGCGCACTACTTGTGCTTCATCCCAACAATATGGATTGATAGCCGAATTTTATAATAATCATGATTTGCTGACCATCAGTGATTTCAACGGAAAACTGAGATGCAATGTTTACGGACCTGCATGGGGAAGTTCCTCTCGTAACCATTATTATAGTGATGGTTTTTTTGATAATAACAATCATCTGATTGTTTCATTCTCAGGTGGTGACAATAATACGGATGCTTATTATCCTACCTGTCTGTTAGTGTTTGGATTGGATGGTGAATACATTAAGACACTTGATGTAGGGTATAAAATAAACAGCATGAGGTATGACGACAAGGCTAACCGTGTTTATATGAATCTGAATGATGAGATCCAGTTTGCATACCTGGATTTGGATGGATTGATAAAATGAGGTTCTTATGGATGGCAGATTTTATATCCAGTATAAGAACCATTTCCATATCAAGAGGAATTGGAATGGTATCAAGGTATTCAAGACGGTGTATTTACGTGAAAATGATTTTTTAGACCCTATGTGTTTCCATCTTTAATACGGTAGGATGAAAACTTTAATGGCAAAGCTGTAATAATCAATTATAAAGAAGTTTTAATACGATGCTTAAACTGAATAACAAACTTATTATTTTATTGTACTTACTCTGTCTCACAAACTGTACAGATAAAGGCTTGTCTGATATTGATACGGATTTCCCAATGAGTTCAGTAATCATGTCGGCAGATTCCATAAATCTGGAAGAAAAGGGTCTGTTACTGCCCTTTTCCGTTTCCTATATTGATTCATGCTTTATTTTTTCTAACATCCGCATAAAAGATCGTGTCTCTATATGGAATCAAAAGACCAACGAGGTAATCCATACTGCTCATATAGGTAACGGACCTAACGAAATCATACAGTATTTGCCTGTATCCAATAACATGAGTGAATTTCTATTTGCGGATAGAATTAAAGGAAAAATCTTCAAGTTAGACCTGAATAGTTATGAGTACAAAGAGATTATACAGATTAATGAATCTATAAATCGTTTTTATTCATTGGCAATGCTTGACTCTACTTCAATCATAGGTACAGGAATGTTTGAACAAGGACGCTTTCTGATATACAACATTGCTGATAGCACTTATGTTTGTGAAGAAGAATATCCAAGCAATAAAGACATTCAGCCACTTCAGCCTTATCAGAAAGCGGCATTGTACGCTGGTACTTTAATAGGGGTGCATCCGGATAAAAATAAATTCGTTGCCGCATATAAAGGACTAATAGATTTTTACAATATTGATGAATCCTACAATCTATCACCTTCGGCGCATAGATATTATCATTTCCCTCAATTTGCCATTCCTCAGAAAGGACCTGTTATAGCCCACAGGAAAGAGGAAGCGGTAGGCTTTTTGTCATTGTCGTATGATTCATCATACGTCTATTTATTATATTCAGGTTCGTCATTATTGGATAAAGAAAGTTCGGCCTATACCAGTAATATCGTACTGGTTTATAATTGGGAAGGAACGCCAGTCAAGCGATATGTTTTAGACCACAGCGTTATTTCTATACATATTAGGAATAATATGTTATGGTGCATAGGAGAGAATCATAAATATCTGTATAAATATGTTCTCAGCCTATAGACCCCTGGTATAAATGTAGCAACTGAAATGAAATAATTTGCTCCTCCGTAGGGATTATTAAAATTATAAGATAATTAAAGTAAAAATTCGAACTAAAATGAAAAAGAATATCTTGAAATTAGTTTTCGCATCCGTATCTGCTTTGGTTGCTGGGTATAGTGTATATGCTTCACAGCAGGAAGTTGAAATGTCAGATTTGGCGATGGCTAATGTGGAAGCGTTAGCACAAGATAATGAATCTGGAGGAGTTGAGATTATTTGTGGACGAAACAGTGGTCCTTGCTGGATGAAAACTGGAATGTTGTGTTTTGATGGTGAAGCACATGATTTCGCTTGTGGGTTTGTTGGTTATACTTGGACTAGTTGTTCAATTTAAAGGTGCGGAAATCTACACAACATTAGTATTTTGAACTGTTAGTCAGGAGTTGAAATTAAACTCCTGACTAATATAAATAATAAAATCTGATAAAATGAAGGTATTAATACATATTCATGGTTTTATGTTGACAATTCTTATATTGGCAATATCTTGTACAGAAAGGGAATCACTTGATAATATAACAAATATATATTATTCAGAAAATGAAGATTTGCCTATGGGGAATTTCATTGACAGAATAGAGATAGTTCCCTTTGAAACCGACAGTATGAATCTCATAGACCAATATCATAAAATAGAGTTTTATGATGATTTTGGCGGATACCTGATAGTTGACAAGAGACAAACAGTGTACCTGTTTACAAAAGAGGGGGATTTTATATCCAGCTCCCGTAAGTGCCGGGGAGATGGCCCCGACCAATATAATATTTTAGTTGATGCTGTTTATAATCCATATAACAAAAGTATAGAGATATTAAGTCCGTTCGGTAGTATATACTCGTATGATTTATCCTTTAATTTTCTTGGAAAAAGAGATTTGCAGGAGAAGAGTATCCATACATTCTCTCGTTTTTATCCTCTGAGCGATGATTCTTATATTTTATTGCCTACTTTGCTGGGGGAGAAAGATGCTGTAATGTGTTTTTGTGACTATACTCGACAAAGCATCATTTCCGTGGAAGATTATACTGCCGATTTTATCAGTACGCTTACAATGAATCATAATCCTTTTGTGAGATTGAATGGCGAACTTTATTTTCTTCCAGTATGTCTTGACTATAACATATATCGTATTGATGAAGATTCTTGTAAGTTAAGCAAGTATATTAGCTATTCATTTGGAGAAAATATTAATAAAGAGGATTTGGAGAAACGTTTTGGTGATATGTCCGACCGGAAGTCAGATGAAGAAAGTCTGAAGAAATCCTTTGCCGTTATGGAAAAGGTAAATAATTATCTTCTTCAATCTGATACTCCTATACCTGTGATAAAGCAGATGAATAATTCATACTTATATTTTTATATGATTAATAATGGAGTTAGAGAGACCGTAATATATGACAGAAAGTCTAAAAAGTCAATTCTTCATTCAAATAAGCATCCTGTGTGTCTTAATTTCTGTTTTCATTTAGATAAAAATTCTTTGTATACAATCATTTACCCTTATGAAATGGATAAATATATTGACAAATCTCTGTTGGATGGGAATGAATTGAAGAAACTTGATTGTGTGAAAGATGATGATAACCCTATAGTAGTAAGATATGTATTGAAAAAAAGATTATGATATGAATCACAGTGAAACAGCATCATATTATGAGGATTAAACGATGTCTTTGAAAAGGCGTAGATTAAAAAAATAATAGAAATGGAACCCTATGAAAAGTAATGTCTTAAAAGCAATGCTGATAGTTTCTCTTTGTTCGTGTTCATCGGCGAAGACCTATAATGAACCTCAATTTATTGAAGAACATGAGATAACTGGTAAATGCCTTTCTGATGACTTGATGATAAGTTATGCTTATGATATGGCAGTTGACAGCCGCTATGTCTATATACTGGCACTGTCGGAGGGCAAATGGTTGCATGTATATGATAAGCATGATGGAAGGTATTTGGGCAGCACTGTTCATGCAGGGCAAGGTCCGGGTGAAATTCATACGGCTTTGTCTCTGATGGTTGATGGAGATAATCTGCAAATATATGACCAGTCTCAAAAAAAACTGTTTAATTATTCTGTCAACAATGAGGATGACAGCTTGCAGATCTCGTTTGTCGATGATGTCAGTTTTTCCTCCTGTAGCGGTATAGTCCGTAGAGCATGGGATTTGGGGGGGGCAGTATCTTGTAGATGGGCAGTTGGGAGTTGAAAAGACAGGCCAGAAACGTTTTCAGCTGTATGATGGGAATTCTGTAGTTTCTCAGTACAATGATTTCCCTGTTGAAAACGAGGACATGAAGAAGGCGTTTCTTTCACCTAATGTATGTTTTGCTCCGTCTAAAAATAAAATGGCAACAGGAACATTGTATGGAGGGGTATTGGAAACATTTGACTTATCTTCAACTTCCATATCATTGTCAGGCGTTTATCGGTTTTATGAACCTTTGGTTTCTTTTAAGGCAGGAGAGTTGGTTCCGGCTACAGATATGAAGTATGGATTTTCTGCAATGTGTGCCACTGATGATGTGATTTACAGTGTATTGATAGGTGATTCAGACGCTAATAACCTATATAATATTTCAATATTTGACTGGAACGGCAAAGGATTGGCACGGTATAGGACAGACAGGCAGATTTTCAAGTTGTCTTGCTATTCAGGTACTCCGTCCGAACTGTATGCACTGACATATTCTCGTTCAGAGGGATTTTCTTTATATCTCTATCGCGTTGAAATATAATTATGTGTTGTTGGTTAATTTATAAATGAGCTATAGCTAAATATCTTAATTTATGAAGAACGTTTTATTTTTAGTGTTGTTTGGGCTGGTTCCTTTTTTTATGACGGCTCAGGTACGGAAAAAGCCTTATGGGGTTACTACGATTACCACTTCAGCAGGGAGTAAACTTGCTCCAGCCCCAAGTGAGATGGCCTTGAAATACAAGCTTGACATACCCATCAGAAGGAATGGCGATTTTTCTCTCGAATTGAAGGAATACCGTCAGGGAGTTTACGTGAAGGATTTGTTGGATGATAAGATCATTGGTGGTAAGGTCAATGAAGGTGACCGTATGGAATTCGTCCAGTTTTTGGACTTTAAGGGAGGGAAAGAATTCCAATTGTTTACTTATGTCGGTACCTCCATGTGGTATAAAAAGAAGAATACGGAAAAGAAGTTTGATTATGTACAGTATGAAGGAAATTCAAACATTGGCACATCGTTCACCTGTCCTCTTTTCCTGATTTACGAGGACGACGAGAAAGGTGTATGTAAGAAGCAGCTGAGCAAGTTGTTGAAGGGGGGAAAGCTGCCGGACAAATATACGCCGGAATCTGAAGCGTTGAAAAAGCTGCCCCGTTTTTTTATCGTTTGTTATCGCTATTAATCGTTTCACTGTTTATAATATGATGCATTTAGGAAAGAGTTGTCTGTTTGTGATAATCTGCTGTCTGGCATCCGCTTGCGGACACCGGATGTCGTATGATAATGCCACGTCATTTTCCTGGTCCGATTTTCAGCCGGTGGAATGTGGCGATACATTGAAACTGCCGCATGACTGTTTTCTGTCAATGCCGTTGCGCATCTTGTGCGTGGATTCGACCTTGTTTGTCCAGAATCGAAAAGGTGACGGCTTTATCCAAAGATTCAGGCTGCCCCGGCTTACTCCTATAGGAGAGGCTTGCATTTCAATGGGGAATGGTCCACAGGAACTGTTGAACGCTTATCGTATGCAGGCAATGGATTCGTTGTTCGGAATTTCCGATCTGATGGGAGGGAGTGTCATGTTCTATCCTAAAGATTCAGCCTGCAATGCGTCTCATTTTCCGTCGGGACGAAAAGTCCGGCTGGAGGAGCCGTTCAGTGATATCGTATTCTTGTCCGGCCGTCCACAGTTTGTCACGACCGTCTTGAATACAGAGCATAAGCGTCTGACTTTCTTTGCTGCGGATGGCACCTCGCGGCAGACCACAGGAATGTACCCTACCTTTGGTACCGAACTGTCTCCTTTGGAGCAAATGGAAGGCTACGCCTGTGAGATGGCGGTTGATCCGTCGAACAGTCATATCTGGCTTTTCTATAAATCGACAGACCTGATAGAAATTTATGATTATGAAGGGAGGCTGGTTAAGCGTCTGCATGGTCCTGACCATTTTTTCCCTGCTGTAAGGGAACTTTCCAGTGAAGAGGGTCTTCAGAAAGTAAGTTCTGTTTCCGGAGAAACGCGTGATGCATATTTCTGCCCTCTTTATTCGGGTGGAAAGATCTACGTATTATATTCTGGTAGGGTGTACCACGAGGGTCAGTCTGCGGATGCTTACCTGCTGGACACCTTGCTGTCATTCAATTTGGACGGAACTCCTGATAAGGCCTATAAGCTTCCTGTGCCTGTGTTTACATTTGCTATAGATGAACCAAACAGGACCTTATATGGCCTGAGTTTTGTGCCTGAATATCATTTGGTAAAGTATGCTTTTTAATGACAGGACACATTTGAGAAAACAGAAATAGTTTTGATATATTTAATCATGAAAATGCGTATGAAGAAGATTCTTTTTAGTTTTTGTATTAGGATAAGATACTGCCCGGTGAAAGTGCCGTTCTGACAGTGAAATATAAAGCTGAGAGCCTTATAGTAGATTAAAACTAAAATAAAAATTTGTCATATTATTAGTCATATGATAAAGAGAAATTAAAGTAAAAAATGAGGGTTTTACGTTGCAGCTTGCTTATGAGCAAGATTGTTTCATATCCTCTATTTGAGATTATTTTTTATTCTTATTAGCATTACTAACTAATCATTTTCATTCCAATGAAAGTATTCATTTACAGTTTGTTATGGGGACTTGTATTATCTTCCTGTACCAAGTCTTTTGTCTCTATGTGTGATTTGTTTCCTGAATCCCTAAAAGTGGAAGTGCATAAACCTTCTTTTGATGTAGACAGTATACGGAAGCCTATTGACATGTATTATGTTGATGGGAAACTTTTTATGGTAGATATGTATTCATCGCCACTGGTTACGGCTTTTGACTGGACAACGGGAAAGTACATTGGTCGGTTTGCTAACAGGGGGCAAGGACCTCATGAGTATTTATGGTTCTCGGCAGCCAGTTCATTTGATGGGAAGTTGGGGCTGTATGATGAGAATAAGAAAGAATTTGCCTGGTTTTCTTATGAGAAGGATACGGTGTGCAGTTCGAGCATTGAGCTTGCACATTCAGACAAGATGTTTCCCTTTAAGGTTATAGCTTTGTCTAATGAATATTTTGTTGCGACTGGTCTTATTGAAGAAAACAAGCATTTCGTTATATACAACAAGGAGGGACAGAAAGTAAGTGTTTTTGGAGATTATCCTAAGGATGATTCTAAGCCCGATTGCAGTTATCAGGATAATGCTTTTGCCTACCAACCTGCGGGGATGGTGTATAATGCGAAAGAAAAAGTGTTCGCTGTAGGGGAGAGGGACGGACAAATAGCAATGTTTTATGACATGAGCGATATAAGTCACCCCAAGCTTTTGAAACAGAATGTGGCTTCATATCCTCAATTTGTGAATCGTTCCACGAGCACTTCTTCATCGGTATCGTTTCTGAGAGAGAATGTGAGCGGTTTTTTCGGTATGGCCGTAACAGATAAGTATTGTGTCGGGCTTTTCAGCGGGAAACAGTCTCAAGATAGGGATTCTTACATAACCGGAGGAGATAAGTTGCTTCTATTTGACTGGAAGGGAAATCCGGTAAAAATGATTGTTTTGCCACAGGAATATAGTATGATTACGGCCAGTGAAGGCCAGCTTATTTTATTGGGAACCAGTCCCGAGACTTCCGATTATGTAATTAATACCATTAATATTTATGATTTATAATAATATGAATTTGAGTTTGTTTTTGGGTTTGTTTTTGAGCTTGTTTTTGTGCTTTGGGGGAAAACTTAACGCGCAACAAGTGGAAAGAAATTCTGCTAAAGTTGAAATAGAGTATCAGTGTGATTCTATAACACATTCAACGATAGTCACTGTCATTGATAATAAAATTTATGTACATGATCCAGACAAGAGTCCTTTATCTTTGATTCCACCGGAGAAGATAGAATCTGTCAAAATAACTAACAACTATAAGATGATTGAGCGTTATAAGAAGCTGAAAGGCCTGAAAGTTATAGTAGTTACGCTTAAAAAGGAAGAATAAGAATGTTAAAGACGTTTATCAGATAACCAGCAAGCAATAATTACAGCGAAAATAAAATCAAAAATGATAATGTAAAAGAGCGAAGCGGTGCTGATGGCCCCGGTTTATAGATTTATTTTTTAAATATGTTCGTTATTAGAAATTAAAAGAAAAGTATTATGGTCAAGCATTTATTTTATATAATCTGTACGTGTCTTTTGTTGTTTTCATGTTCTTCGAAAAAAAGCAAGGATAAAGATAATACAATTCAGGAATTGCCTACAATTCAGCTTCAGGGTGAATATCTGAAGTGCGATTCAGATATTTGGGGAATGAAAATAGATTTCATAGACGAGAATCAGTTTCTTATCGAAGAGTTATCACAAAATAAGTTGTATGCTATATATGAGTTAGATGGTAATAGTTTGAGGAAAAAAGGTTCTTTTTTAACCAAAGGCAATGGAGCATGGGAGGTTGTCAATCCTTCTTATCAGGTTACGGACAGTTCATTGTTTATCGCTAATTATTCTGGTACAATCAGTAAGGTATATAAAATAAGAAAAGAGTATCCTTTTGATAAGGATAAATGGGAAGTGGTCGATATGCCACTAAATCATAATTGTTTATTCTTTCCCAATTTTGTGATGTTTAATGACAGCATCTGTATAGCAACAGGAGGGGAACTTACCGATAATAAGATTTTATCAGCCATAAATTTTAGGAGGAATAAAGTTGAAGCCATCAATTATACATTTCCTGGTATAAATGTAGCTACTTATGTGAAACCGGCTGATTTCTTGGTATATTGCGATGCTGAACTAGCTAAACATCCATCGTTAAGCAAGTTCGTTTATACTTGCAGACTTGGCAGATTTATAGAGATTCTGGAGATGGATGGAACTCATTTATCTAAACGAATACCTCTATGTGCAGATTATCCGGTTTATAAGGCGTCTAATGACAGAAGGGTTATTGATGACCGTTGTTTGAGGGGGGCTGTAACTAAAGTGACTGAAAACTATATTTATTGTCTTATGACTCCCTATACGCATGGAGAAGCTTTGAAGGAAAATTTGTATAAAGGCTTACCCAATTATTTCAGTGATATTTTATATGTATTTAATTGGGATGGCAAATTGCTGCACAAATATACATTGGATATGCCTGTCTGTTCATTCTGTATTGACAGGAATGATAAATATATGTTTGCTTCGACAATGAAGGATGAAGATTTTGTAATCAGAAAATATAAGTTGGATTTGGATTAAATGAGATATGTATGAGAACACACTACGTATATGTGCTGCTGCTTGCCGCCGGAATGTGGTCCGGCTGCGGCGAGAAGAAAGACGACACTTCCGGAAAGGAAAAGGAAGGAGTGGAAACGGTTCTGCCTTCACAGGCGAACGAAGTGACGGTCATGACGCTGAAGAGGACCACGTTCAACCATGAGCTGGTGAGCAACGGCAAGGTGACGGCCTCACAGTATGCCGACCTTTCGTTCCGCCTCACATCGGAGCCTGTGGCACACATCTATGTGAAGAACGGCGATGCGGTGAAGAAGGGTCAGAAGATAGCCGAACTCGACCTGTTCACCCTGAAGAACAGCCTGGAGAAGGCGGAGATAGCACTGCGCCAGTCGGAACTGGAGATGAAGGACGTGCTGATAGGGCAGGGATATGCGCCCGACCGCATGCAGTCAATCCCCAAAGA
>ULMR01002215.1_pt1 | contig 36656 bp, 36 predicted proteins | sample 1951711 | NCBI WGS metagenome assembly ULMR01 (sample SAMEA4835556, study PRJEB28245) | human gut metagenome | biome: gut microbiome; material: fecal sample | place: Denmark | collected 2008 | reverse complement strand
TTCCCTACGCATGGATTGGTCTCCGCTCCTTCTTTTCTCATGCGGATCGCATTTCCGTTCCTTTTTATCAGGGGAAACCCTTCTGTTATTCATCGTGAAACTCCCTTGCCAAATAAGAAAGCCCGCGTCCCATAAGGAAATCAAGCCTTTCCTTCTGCCGTGACAGATAGAGATACCCCAGGAGCCCTTCAAATGCCGTAGACTCCCTGTATTCCTCTACGGTAGCACTTTTCGGCACTGTAGAATGGGTATTCCTTGCCCTTTTGCAAACTTTTAATTCTCTGTCGGAAAGTAATTCTTTTATCTCAAAAAGGATACGGCTCTGCTGGCGGGCGGACACCATCTCCGATGCCAGGCTGTTTAATATCTGCACATTGTAAATCCCTGTATCGATCAGCGCTTTTCTGACAAAAAAGGACCAGCATACATCACCGATATACGCCAGTGTCAGCGCATCCATGGCAAAAATATCCTGTTCACCCAATTCAGGCGATCCTCTCCCCAGTTTTTGCGCCATTTGCTTTTTCAGAAAAAGAACCCTTTTAAACTCCACGTCTCTTCCACCTTGCGCCGGTCGGCGTATCTTCGATTACGATACCTGCGGCATCCAGCCTGTCACGGATTTCATCGGCAATTTTGTACATTTTTTCTTTTCTCGCCGTCTGGCGGACTGCCAGAATGATATCCATCAGGTCATTATAAGATTTGTCATCCGGAGAATCCGTCTTTTCCCATACCTCTTCAAGAATTCCCAAGATGTCCATAATCGTTTTCAAAGCGGTATGCGCCTTTTCTACCGATTCATGATCCACACTGAGGCCGCCGTCTACCGCAGTCCCGTAAATATTGATTGCTTTCGCCAGGTCAAACATGGCGCCGGTGGCAAGTCCCGTATTGAAATCATCATCCATCGCTTCATGGAAGGCCTTCAGCGACTCTTCCGCCGCTTTCTCAAGAGAACGGGAGGCGTCTGTTTTTTCAGCACCTTCTTTAGCCGCTAATTCTTTCAGCCTTCCGATAACCCCTGACAGACGTTCCATATTCTTCTCCGCTTCGTCCAGACGGTCACGGGAATAATCCAACGGATTTCTGTACTGGACGGCCAGCAGGAAATAGCGGAGCGCGTCGCCGGAATATTCTTCCAGCACGTCCTTCGCCAGGAAGAAATTATTCAAGGACTTGCTCATCTTTTCCGAGTTAATCGTAATAAATCCGTTATGCAGCCAGTAATTGACAAACTTGCACCCCGTGCATCCTTCCGACTGGGCGATTTCATTTTCATGATGCGGGAAAATCAGATCGCTGCCGCCGCCATGGAAATCAAAAGTTTTTCCCAGATAATGGACAGACATGGCGGAGCATTCAATGTGCCAGCCGGGACGTCCCTTTCCCCAGGGACTTTCCCAGAACGGTTCACCCGGTTTGGCCCCCTTCCAGAGAGCAAAATCGCCGGGATTGCGTTTTCCCTCATTGACCTCGATACGTGCGCCTGCCAGCATGTCATCAATCTTGCGTCCGGATAACGCCCCGTAATGCTCAAAAGTAGAAATATCATAATAAACATCATTTCCCAGTACATAGGCATGGCCCTTATCAATCAGCCCCTGCACCATGTCGATGATATCCTGCATATGGTCGGACACTCGGGGATACACATCCGCCCGCCGCACATGCATGGCGTCCATCACTTGGAAATAAGCATCAATATACCTGTCGGAAATCGTTTTCCAGTCAGACCCCTCGGCATTTGCCTTATTGATAATCTTATCGTCCACATCAGTAAAATTCTGCACAAACTCTACTTTATAGCCGATATGCTTCAGATAGCGGCAGATCACATCCCAGGTCACCGCCGGACGGGCATTCCCGATATGGGGGTGATTGTACGGTGTGACGCCGCAGACATAAATCTTGACTTCCCCCGGCACCAGCGGCCGGAATACCGTTTTCTCTCCTGTCAGCGTATTATACACCTTGATTTCTTCCATCTTCATTCCTCCAAATCTCATTCACTCATACAAATCAAAAGACCGCCGCCTCACAGAGACGGTGGCCCGCAATTCCACTCTGCCGGCTGAAAAGCCGTCCATACATTAACGCACATTCACGGAAGAAGATACAAGAATCCGATTCCTTCCCCTCTCCAGCTCACAAATGCATTTCCTCAAACTCATGACAGACGGCTCCCATCGCCCCGCCCTCTCTTCAGACATGAAGTAAGAATACTTCTTTTGCTCATCGCCTTTACATTCAATTGGAAAGCACAAACAGCTGACCTGGTTTTTGACCCCACACCCGCCTGCTGGAGCGTTCGCTACCCGGCACTTGCCTCTCACTATTAACCCTCTCGATTTCCTCGGCAGGACTTACTTCTAAGCCGCACCATGCTCAGTATTCTTTTAAACACCTTACGTGGATCGCTTTGCCTGCGACTGGCATCGACTTTCAACCACAGACCTGTTAATGCTTATGTATCATTATAGAAGTTTTTATATAGACAGTCAATATTGATTTTTATCAATCAGGATGTTCCCCGTATATGAAAGAAATATTTTCTGTGCTTTTTTCACAAAAGAAAACCGCTCCGAAGAGCGGTCCACCATCCATTTTATTATCTTGCGCCTTTTTGTTCTTTTTCATAAACGATTTTAATCGTTCCCCTGCGTTTTGCGTCAAATTGGATTCGTGCCGGTTCCGTCCGCACAAAACGATACGTTGTGATATTGCGGATATAATCATTTCCATTGACATAATCGCCGGATACGCCCTTGATTGTCTGTGTCGCGTAAATATCGCGTCCGTGAATATCCACATATTTTACATACACATAAGCATCCTCCACCTTTTGAGCGGCAGGATGAGACCGGGGACCGTCCCAAACAGCGGCTTCCGACGGAAAAATAAAGAAAGGCGCAGCAGCTGCTATAACCCAGATTATCCACATTCTCAGCGTCCTGTTCATAAAATTACCTCCTTCACTCTTCTGCTAAAATGCAATATAAAATAATAAAATGTATTCCTCATCCTCATTTTATCATACATTTAGTGAAAATCAATTTTCCGCGAATCTCATGAGTAGTAACATCACAGCTGTTTTTTGCTGTCAAATTAAACCATTTCCGTATCTGAAATAATTACGGACATCACTGATCAGGAATGTATTCTTTCCATTTGCCATTTTCAAGAATTTCCAATTTTCCCCACTGAGGTTCACCGATATCACGTCCCTTTACTCTTATCGGTAAAAAAGCATCGTGCTGGCAATAAGGCAGCGGATCATCTATAGGAATCCAGCCTTTTTCATCCACAAGATCATTCCAATCCTCATAGACATCTTCAACCGTTTTATACCAATAGTCAAATGAACATTGAACGGCATCCTTTTTGCAATACATAAACAGATATACTCCATCTTTTTTCGTCTGATACAGCATGATTTTATATATGTAATCTTTCTTGTTTGTTTTTATCGCTTCTTTTAAGTATGCATATCTTCTCATTTGTATTTTCCCTACTACCATTTTACTGATGAGCTTTCATGCTCCCACCGCTCTGAAATCCGGCAATCCATTTCGGATAAAGAATTTAGATGATTATATCCACCCCGCTTGTCAAAATGAAGTAAAACAGTTCCATAATCTGTCAGACGTTTTTATCCTATGCTCCATAATTTTGAAATATATTAATTATCTTCTGCCATCTCCTGTTTATTCATGCTTCTGCTCTCAATACCATTTGATCACTCAGCATATTTACCGTAATCGGCAAACAATGTTTTTGCAAAACCTCTAAGATATGTCTGATCTACTTCATTTTCAAATGTCAGTTCATGTCCGTATCCAATACCCTTTTTATTATGAATCCGGCCTTTAATGCGAATATGTCCGCCTGTCACAGCCGTAAATTCTAAAAAGCAGTGCATACTATATGGTTCCTCCAGTCTTACTGATCCGCTCAGAGTTTCATAAAGCTCATTTAAATTTACCGAAAAATCAGATAGAGCAATATCATCAATATCCATAATAGAATCCGCAGAAAAACCTAAACTTGACACTTTAACCCGAAGACTATTCGCCTTGGGATACGGAAAATTATCCTGACAAATTCCAGGCAGCAATTCTAATGAAAAATTTTCAGTTTCCAGCTTGTACATATGCCCTCCAAAACATCATTTCATCCTCATCTGTGAACTTTTTCACAATATCTTATCCATACGTACTATAAATTCATATAACAGAAAGAATGATCTTTAATATACTTTTGTACTTTCTGACTAAGCATCTTGCTTTTACAAACTTTTAGAAATTCTGAATGACAACTTTCTATTTCACTTTATCGTATCCAACTTATTACCGTCAATATCAATAAACGTCCCACGATCTGACGAGCTCGATCAAGTCCGGTTTTCCGAAGACATCATATCCACAAAATCCTCACCGCAAAAGCAGAAAGCTTTCTGAACGATTTAAAACCTGAGCGTATATAAAATAAGCACATAGCTGAAAGGTTTTGCAATCTTAAAGTTATGTGCTTTGTTTATATAATATTCGATTATCTATTATCTGTGCAAACCGGATTATATCAGACCTTCCGCCTTTATACGAATGGCATAAAATTCCCGGAATGTATCCGATTCTTCTGCTATCGTTTCCTTCATTAAAGCCAACCTTCTTTTACCAACCCGCCTATCTAACACAGCAAATATCCGTACGATTAAATTTTCACTCTTCAAACTCATTTCGATACTTTGTTGATCAAATTCTGCAAAGGCATTATAAAAACAACGCTGATCAAATATGCCCAACCGTAAGGCTGTATCATCCATAAACGCAAATTCCTCTTTCATGCGTTTTTCATATTTTTCATCTTTGGGAAATAAATTTGCTTTTATCCAATGATTGTAATAACATCCTTTGATAATTTCTTTTCCATCATACCTTATTGCCGCCCGTCCCTCATGATCAGGACTTCTGCTATATGATGTTGCATAATACTGAATATGCCCCCGTAAACTTGGGGCTAAATATTCTGTCTCCAGCTTTTTTCTTATACCGCTCCAGCTTGACATTCTCTCTTCTCCAAAAATTTATCAATCACTATTTTCTACCCCCCCGCAAGATGATGGGAAGTCTTCCAAACAATTTATATGACAGGAGCTTTTGTCCTGTTAAATCTCTAAAATACTGTATTCTCAACCGTTTTGTCACAGAAACATATTTGTTACCGTTATTTCCACTCTTCATATAAAGTCCGCTGCCCGTTATATAATTTGACTTATAAGTGTTCTGGGAAAAAAACACTTATAAAAACAGTCGCAATATCTACTACTTATCCTTATGGTTCCACAAAAAAACCCTTATAAACACTGGATATTTCTTTTAGTTTTTCACTGATTAAAGGACCTAAATATTTAAAAATCCCATCAACTAATTCGTCTCCGGCTCTCCCCACTATTCTTCCACTTAATTTTTTAAGAATGGAAGAGAGTATTCCCTTAAATCCCAATTCCTCTCTTGCACCACATTTAACTAATGCTTCCGTTATTTTCTTTCGTGATTCATTCGGAATCATATCTTCAAATATGGTGATATAAGCTTCCTCTGATAATTTAATCAATTCAGCAGAAAAGGAACCATCCGTAATGTATCCCAATCTTTTAAGTTTCCACCTCAAATGATCTGATAATAATGGATTACTAATTTCAATTGCAATTTTATCATTTTCCTTAAAGAAAATAGGGGTAGACAGTAACTCCTTTAATTCTTTATCCAGAATTTCTTCTGATGAGTTACGCATTTTAGCTTCATATAACAGATTTCTTGCCTTTGCTCTGGTCACTTTCAAATTAGATACAATATCATATAAATCAGGATCTTTCTCTATAATCTTTAAATCTTGCAGCTTCATAAAAAGCAATATATCGAAATCCCTTTTAGACATAGACCCATACGCAGGGTTCATATAGGCAGTGATTAATTCTTTAAAAACTCTTTTCACTTCCTTGGAGTCAACGCCATCAATTCGATCTACAAACATCATATCCCCCCTCTGTCATTTAATATAAAGCCCATTCAAATACATTTCTTAGCAGTTCTATGAAAAACAAGTCACCTGCTTCATGCTCAGCAGAATTAAAAACTCTGTAATATTTTCAGAGATATATCTATATGGTTTCCAATTCACCCGATAACCCGGGATCTATCCATACTCTTTCAGTAAATAGTAACCATTACATTACCATTCACTTCTAATATTTTCTTATAGAAGTCTTTCAGATTTTGAAAGTAATCCATTAGTTCTTCTTTTATTTCATCCGTTTCTTCTTCATAATTCCAAATGTCCGGATATATATTTGCTTTTTTGCATTCTTTCATACTGAAATTTTCCATAGCTTTTTCTATATCAAAATGATCAAGAGCAAAAACTATATCCTTAATCCTTCCCTTTTCTGTATAAGATATAAACTCTTCCACACCTTCAATAGATGCCACACCTACAACCGCTTCGCTAAAAGGGTTATTTTTTATAGGCTTACTGCTGCTTACTCCTGTAAGCACGAAATGAAGTGCATCCCACATCTTATCTAAATCAAGCAGTATTTCTACATCCTCATTTCGCTCTTTTGCCTCCTCAAAAGTTTCATTCTCTTCTGAATAGAAAGCCTTAAGCTCCTTTAAGTTTTTATCACTTAAATATTTATAATTTGCTATTATCCCCATTTTTCACTTCCTTCCACATACTGTGATTTATTTCCTGTTTTCTTTGTGCTTATCGTCAAATTTTATGAGGGGTGAACAAACATACCGCCCCCTCAACATAGAGCACCCCTATATCTCTTCCCATCCTCCTGCCTGCCCATCATATTTTGCAAACTCACCGGTATCCGTAAATTCAGATGCTGTCAGTCCCACTTCAAAAATACAATCAAAGTCATTCGAAGTTAAAAAATACAGCCCTCTGTCTGTCAGGAACGCTTCTCCAAAATCAGCATGTTCAAATCTTTTCCCATCGCTGTTATTCCCTACCGGTTTATACTGATATTTCAACAAACGGTTTTCCAGTTCTGACTGCTGCTCCGGTGTGAATTTTTCCAGATTCTCCTCCTTTTCAAAGAAATCGGGGTGTGCTGACTGCTGTTCTTTCTGTTTTGTCTTAACAGAGAACAAAGAGATTGTGTAACTCATTTACGATCTTCCTCCTTATAAACATAATAATTTACCTATCACTATTTCCACAAAAGCCTCCCACCAAAATGATGGAAGGCTTTCTAAGTAATTTATCACCTTATTGCCCTTCGGTCAATAAGTATCTATTTTAGCTCACTCAACTCAACAACTCCCTTTAAAATCCACTTTTTAGCTTTTTAGCATCAAAATAGTATCAGTAAGTCAATTTTTATGCTTTTCAAATCGCTAAACCCAATGTTTTCAACAGTTTTGCAACAGTAACGCACTTGCTTCTGTTATTCCCACTCTTCTTTTTCTACTGTCCATTATATCCCAAAGTGTTCAAAATACAGGATTTTAGTTTATCACATACTGGGAAATTCGTTCCATTTTAGCTTGTTTTGAATTATTTTGCCCATCCCAGTCCCAGTTCCAGATTAAGCTTTAGTAACAGAAGTGTAAATCTTGCTATTTTAACTTTTCATACATTCCCTTATTTCTATTAAGTAGTATGATTTTACACAACTCATCTATATCTATAAAACCACTTGCAAATAATTCATAATTTAGAATCCAAGATTTAGCTTTTTGTTTTATTATATTAATATTATATGTGAGATTTTTTCTTAAAAGCATTATCTTTGCAATTTCATTACCACTTTCTAAGATTATGTTTACTACCGAGTTGTCCTCAACTATATTGTTTGTTTCTATTAATACATAGCGAAGCCAAGCTGGAGGTCATAAAAATAATGATAATGACTATCATGCTGGCAGTAGTTAGATGCTCGGCTGATTTCAATTTAATCTTTCATACCATCAGAAATCCATTTATCAAAATCCGTTTTTATAATATTTGCCGTGTAGTATGCGCCATCCCCTTCATCTGAATGGTATGTAAACCAATCTTTTACGTCTTTTCCAAATTTTTCCTGTAGCTTATCGATGAAATTAATATAACTGCAATTTGAATAAACCAACGCAGGATTACCTTTTTTATTCCCCAGAGAAGAAAAGTTTGATGCTCGCGTTACAGCTTTTCCAATCCATACTTTGCTGTTTATGCCAACATCCTTTCTGCCGGCTTTTACAACAAGTCCCTGTGCTGTTGACATTCCAATTCCAACATTTATTTCAGGCAGGGATCGATTGGATAAAAGTTTGTTCAGCATTTTCATATATGTATTTATATAAAATGTTTTATCCGCCAGTTCATATATATCGTCTTTGGAGGGAGTGGTGTATATTCCATACACGCAGTCACCCCTAATTCCAATTTCTCTTAGATTTTCATCCTTGCGCAGAATTTCAATAAGCTCCGATGTAAAACTACGAATAATTTTAGATACCTTCTCCTTATCTTCGTCTGCAAATAATTCAGAAGAATCCCTAATGTCTACAAAAATCCCCGTTACCCAACTATAATAGCCGTTTGAAAATGTAAACGCCTCATCGCTCGGTAATTCATTTTGTTCTATGATAATTAGCTCATTGTCTAATATCGCTTCTATTCGTTCTTTCCCTTTCTTGTAATCATATGTTGCCATAGTTTCGTCCTCAATATATACAAATGCCAATAAGCAGAAGCGTAACAAACAAAATAAATCCTATGATTGTGCGTTTGAGCCCCAAATTGTATGTTGCATATTTTATAGATGCAATATTAGCATTTATGTATATCTGCTCAATTAAGTCGTTTAGGAAATCTTCCTTGTTCATCGCATAGAATTTCTGCTTGTAAGCTACATAGTTGCCGTTCTTTCTTATTCCCGCAAAAAAGATGCGTGAGCTTTCGTCCTTTCTTCCAAGAGTTTCTTCTGAGGTTTTTGCAACCAATACGCTCCCCAGATTAAACATCCCCCATACCAAAAGAAAAATTGCGCCTGTAAAACAAATCAAATAAAATATATGATACTTGGATTTTACTTCAATACAGGTTTTCACAATATTGAATATTTCATTCAACCCTTCATTTGTAAGGATGATTGCAAGAAGCACTCCAAACGCGGCTAAGACGATTGATGTTTTGTTATCACAATTTGTAACAAAACCGATATTGCGATCAAGTGTTTGAGTTGCAATTTCAATTTTGTATTCGAGATCTTCTTTATTCGTCACGGGTCCAGTCTTGCCCTTTTCTTCTGTCATTACTGTCATATCAAATATTCTCCTCAATCCATTCATTAAAACTAGTTTCTATTATGCTGCAGTGGTAATAATCAACATTTCCATAATAACCAGAAGTATGTGCGCTGATCCACGACTTGTATTCCTCGTTTTCTTTACATAAATGTTCTACAACATTCTCATAGAATAAGGGACTCATTGCAATGGAAGAAATCCCATTTCTGTTTGCAACATCTGATAAATGAGCCGCATCTACAACAGCTTTTCCAATCCAAATCTTATCATTAATACCGCTACCATTTTGTCCAGCCTTAATAATTAAATCTCGACTGCATCCTAGCCCAATACCTGCTCGAATTGTGGAGTATCCATTCTTTTTGAGCAGCTTATTCAACATACCCATAAAGGAATTAATTCGATAAGCGTGGCAAAAAATATATACTAAATCAGTTTGGTAAGGAGCGTTGTAAATACAGTACACGCAGTCTCCCCGGATACCAATTTCACGATAGTTGTTATCATCTTTTAGAATTGAAATAATCTCAGAGCAAAAGCTTCTGATAATACGAGCAGTATCTTCGTTGGGAGATTTGAATAGATTGCTCGAATCCACAATGTCCACAAACAGTGCACCAACCCATGCTTTAATTCCGTTTTCATAAGTAAACTCAGCATCTGATGACGGAATGTTTTCCTTTTCAACGATTTTGGTTGGTGAAACCAATATAGATTCTATAGATTCTTTAGATTTCTTATAATCATACATTTTTGTACCTTACCTCCAAAGTATCATATATAGTCGACGGCAACAATTAAGCTACAGTCTAATTCTTTATATTTTCTTGCACTCTACTTTGAACAATGTTTAAGATTATTCTTTTTGAAAATTTTACCCAATTTTGTCTCATCAGCTCATTTTAATAGGCTCAAAGTCTTATTTTAAGCCATTCCGTGCTTTTTCATTTAATTCTGATTCTTATTTTGTACTGTTCGATGTATTCAAAAGTATTCAAAATGCAGGCTTTTCGTTTATTGGATCTTGAGAAATTTGTTTCATTTAAGCTTGTTTTGGGATTATTTTTCCCATCACAGGCCCGTTCCAGTAATTATACGGAATATATTTTAAAAATATTTTTCATAACGCTTATTGTGAAAATTTAAATGCTCCTCAATTCTGTATTACTGAATTCATCACCATTTTCGTTTTCCCAAACAGTTTTTATCTCAAACTTCGAACTTGATCCCATATGATAAATAACATTTGCTTCAAAACTGTCATTAGGTTTAAGATATTCATATGGAAATTTATCTCTAATAATAATTATATTATATTTTTATTATATTTTTCCGGTATAGATGCTGAGACATTATGAGCTGTCGCATTTCCTGAATTCCATATTTTAACCTTATAATTTCCTTTAGATATTTTATATACTCTTGCTTCTATATTAGGTTTGCTCTGAATATTTTGTAATGATTCTATTTGTTTCGCTTCATGCTCTTTAATATATAATTCAATTTTTTTAGTTTTTCTTCCGTTTGGCGCGACTTATTACTATGATAAAGAGCTATTCCTGAAAATACAAAAAATAAAATAGGAATGATATAAGCCGTTACAACCCTAAGAATTTCTTCATATTGAATCTGCATACTTCCCCTCACTTAATTTTTTTAACATCTTCTTTAGTTCTTTTTCTATTTCTTGAATAGCCTCATCTTTAACGTTATCTATGTTTGCATTAATTTTATATTCATTGGCTTTCAATAATTCATCTTTAGTAAGCTCTTTACCACAATCTGAACATTTATAAGTAGTTGACTCTAATTCTGAATCAAATTCAAACTGATTATTTGCACAAATAGGACAATTCAATTCAATACTACGTGATAAATCTTTCATTTCTACCTCCTATAACACTAACTTTATTTAATAAATCCTTCTAAAATTCCTCCTCAAGCAACACCCAGCTACTATCATTCATATCATCCACATACACTGTGTTATTAAGATATAACTCATCATTTTTATCTCTTACAAATCCAAACTGATAATTATGTTTTTTCGCAAATTGCTTAAATACTTCAAACTTATTTTCAACCTGAACGTCAATATTTTTGCTTTGTCCTTGTTTTTCTCCACCCTTTGTTTCAATTAGCCATATTGTTTCATCTTTAAGTTGCACAATATAGTCCGGATAAAATAGTCTTTGTTTATCAAAGTTCGTTCCATAAACGATGGATAAATATTGCTGTCCGGTATCTCCGTTCTTATAAACATACTTCACATTTTCATTTTTCTCGCAATACTTCTCAAACAGTCGTTCTGATGTAGAACGAAAATCATCCGTAATCATAGAAGTGTTATAACCTTTATACACATTGCTTTCCAGCCCTTTTACATATCGTTCAAAAGGGACATATCGATAATGTTCTTCCAGTGGAATTTTAAATTCTTCCGTCTTATTTTCAAGAAACATGAGTTGATCCTGTCTTTGTCCGGAAAACTCAATAAAATCTCGCTTTAGAAATTCTGCATTATTGATAATAAAGGCATAATACTCTCTCAAAGTCAGATTCAAAAGCTTATACTTATTATTTCCAAATCCTTTTAAAAACAATGTTTTCAAAATCTGACTGGTTTTGTTGTATGCAAGCCCCACATGTTTCTTGATTGCATCAATATTATGCTGAAGTTCAATACCATGTGTATGCGTATTTACCTCAACTGTCATAGCATTGTAATTTGCAGTTTCTTCTCTAACTTCCATCAAAGTTGTATATTTGCCGGTTAAATACTTTCTTACTAATCCTGTTCCAAATATAAATCTGTTGTTTTCTAAAAAAGTGATATTCTCTGACTTAGTATTAGATAAGTGATATTTGTTTTTAAAGAATTCATAAACTCTATTTCTGATAGCTTGCTCATCAATATAGCTACCATCAAGATTTCGTAATTCTTTTACAAGTCTTATCTTCTTCGGCTCTTCTTTTAGAAATACTCTCTGCGTTTCAAAACCGTTACCAGCTTTTATTACCTCCAGTTTATATTTTTCATCAAAAGTATAGAGATAAGAGCAATCTAAAATTTCTTTGCCATAATGTTTTGCTTTAGGCATTCTTCTAAGTCTACCAAGAGTTTGAATTTCAAAAGTTTCACTCATATTTTCACGAAGCTTAACGAGTATCTTTGCACGTGGGCAATCCCATCCTGTAGCAAGGGCTTGTTTGAACAATAAAAATACAGGCGTAGCATTTGGTTTCGTAATGCTATCCTCATCCGTTGCTCCAATATTTATCTTTCCTAGTTTCTTTGATTTTCTTTCTTTATCTTCCTTATTCTCAGCAGAGAACCAACTTGCAAGCATTTTATTTTCATAGCTATAACCCATTGAGTTAAGCTTTTCTTCTACATGCTCAATAAGGTCATCATTCAAATTAGGAAATTGAACTAAGACAAGTGGTCTTATATCTTCTTTTTCATCAATATAAGCTTGAGCAATTTGCTTTCTGACTTCATCAGCCTTCTCTAGCAGAATATCTGTCTCATGTAATGTATTTTCTACTTCAACGGTATTAAGCCCATCATTGATATACATAAATCTTGTAATAAGTCCTTCGTTTATTACATCAATCTCAGGGATTTCATAAAATTCCCCAACCACTCTTTTATTCGGTGTTGCCGATACACGAATTTCATATTTTGCATTAATGCTCGAGATAATATCATCTGCCTTTGAAGTATTATTCTGATGTTCTTCATCAATGATGACAATGAAGTTTAAATTTCGATTATGTGCTTCACTAATTCGTTCAAACAGATTTTTCCTTTCGCTATCTCTTATTGCCGTATTATCTTTTTTTATAATCGTCTCCCAGTTAATGAAATAGGTAGTCGCACTTTCAAAACCGGTATTTAAAATATCAAAAACATTGCCAGTCTTTAAAGTTGGAGCAAAGCGTTCCATTTTTTCTTTCGATTGCTCTTCAAGTTCTCCCTTTCCCGGACAGAACCAACAAATGACACTATCCTTATGGAAATCAAGATATTTTTCAATATAGGCTACCAAAATAATCGTCTTGCCGGAGCCTGTCGGACTCTGCATCACAATCTTAGGTTTAGAATTACTATCGGTTGTTTTGCTAAATAAGAAGTCAACGGCATCTTCTTGAAAATTTTTAAGTTTAATATCTATCACAGCTCGCCAACCTCCTTTAGCTCTTCTCGAAAGTAATATTCCGGAATTTCAATGATACTGACGCCCTTTTCTTCAAGCATTCTTTGGTTACTTCGTGATAAGAAAATCCCTGAGCGTACAAATAATTTTCCATCATTTTCAATCTTTGGTATGATTTCATCTAATTTATCTTCGTCATCAAGAATAATATATTTTTTACCATCAAGCTCAATAGCATATTCCAGTTCAATCAACTCTCTAATATGCTCCATCATCTTATCTGAGATGCTTTCTTCCGTATTAGTGAATTTTGGTATAAACTCTGTCTTATAGTATTTCAGATTATGCGGTAATTCTTCCTGAATATTCTTAAGCCTTTGATAAGTAACTTCCTCACAAATGTTATTTTCATTATTCGTGCAAAGAATATATTTGCGATTACCTCCATCTTCTTTATTAAGTTGCATGACAGCGTGTCCTGTAGTGCCTGAACCTGCGAAGAAGTCGAGAACAGTAATATTATTACTATATTCCACAGAATCAATTAATTGCTTTATTAATCTTATCGGTTTCTTCCCATTCTTAAAAGATACCTTACCTTCTTTTGCTAAATTACCTCCATCAGAAGAAAATCCCTTCCAAAGATTGCCTCTAACCGCTCTTTCTCCATAATTAGAAAAATAATCATCGCATTTGCCTATCCTATCTGTATATGAAAAAAGAATTTTACAAACACCATTACTATCAATTGAACATTTCTTCCCATTATATGTAATCACACTATTTATTTTTTTGATAGAATGATTTTTGGGTAGTATAACCTCATCATCACCTTTTCTAAATAAGTTTTTTGCTATTTCATCACTATACAACCATTTTTTTATTTTCTCACTACAATCAATGACTTTACCCAGGTTTTTTAAAGAAACCGCCAAATTCAACGTATCAAAAACACTTACTACAAATTCAGTTCTCCTTAATACATCTACAAAAGGAATCAGGGTATCTTCTGCCTCGTCGTAAAACAAAGAATAATGCGTATCATACCCTTGTAAATAGTCGTATTTAGGACTTCTCATTATTTTTGTATTAGTGCCATTAGAATAGCCAAAAACAAATTCTGTAGTTTTAACAACGCTACCCTGCATCGCAGGAATTCTTCTAGGACCACCAATTATTGATGTCTCAACATGCAAATCCGCCGCAAAATTATTTTCACCAAATACAGAATCCATCAGTAATTTCAATTGAAAACCTTCATTTTTATCTATTGAAACGAAAATTATTCCATTTTCTTTTAGTAATTTTTTTGCTATATTCAATCTTTTTTCCATAAACGAGATCCATTTACTATGAGCATATCCGTCTGTTTTATCGACAAAAATATCATCATATTTGAAATCCCTGTTCCCCGTATTATACGGCGGATCAATATAAATAACATCAATCTTTCCCTTGTGAGTTTTCTCCAGCAACTTCAAAGAATGAAGGTTATCTCCTTCAAGTAAAAAATTATATGGTTCATTTTCGTTTGCTGTGATTTTTCTATTCACATCTTCTACAAAAATAGGAATATTATGTTCCAACATTTCATCGACTTTTTCAGAGTGTTCTTCCCATACAAGACCATATTTCTTTTCATTAAGAGCGTTTTCTATCTCTGTTATTGCTCGGATATTTTCATCATCGTTATTGATTTCTTTTAGTTTCTCAAGATAATCAAGCATTTTTTCTCGCTTGATTTTTGATAAATTCGCCATATTCTACCTCACCTTATTTACAAGACTTATAATCAAGTCCTTATCTTCTATCTTCGTAATACCAAAACTCTTTTTACCAGCATCTTTGATAGAAGCACCTATGTGATAGACTTCACATTTATCTAGAATCAAAAACCTATCGTGAAAATCTGTGGTTGTCTTTACGGAGAGCTTCGGATATTGAGCATTAAATTTAGTTACATCTTTCGCTGACAAGTTGCCTTTGCCTGCTGTAACAATTACAACATCCACGCCCTGATTTTTCTTGCACAGAATATTCAAAGTATTTACATCTACATAGTTATCAATTAGGATTATTTCTTTCTTAGCCTTTTGGATAAGCCCAACAATAAAGCTAAATGCATCATATATTTGCCCGTCATAAAAAATGTTTTGCTTTATCTCGGTATTGGCAGCCATATAATTAAATACTTCCTCAAACTTCCGGTCTGTTTCTAACTGCTTTATTTCAATCCTATCCAATCGTGAAAACAGCTCTTGATTGGAAATCAAAAATCTTCTCATCTCCACAAAGCTATTCATAATTTTAACGCTCACCTCTACCGCAATGTCACTTTTAAGTACAGCGGAAAGCATGGCGATCCCTTGTTCTGTAAAAACATATGGCATATATCTTCTGCCACCATAATTATTATTTGAACTTGAGCTTCCATTTTGGAATCTCAAGTTTTTATACTCATGTTCTGTTAATTGAAAACAAAAATGTTCGGGAAATCTTGATAAATTCCTTTTAACAGCTTTATTTAAATTACCGGTAGTAACTTGATATAATCTTGCAAGATCACTATCCACCATTACCTGCTGATCTCTAAATGTATAAATCATATTTTTTATATCTTTATTATCAACAATAACGTGATTTTTATCTTCTGCCATAAATACCTCCCATCTTTTTCCTTGAGCCAGTCACGATTTGTAACTTCCAGCTTGTTCTTTTAAGTTGAGATTTCATTTTGTCATCTCAAAATTCATTTATTTCCCTTCCTCTACAATCGAAACCATATCTCCAAAATCTACATTGAGCTTTATTCCTATACGATACAAAACATCCATACTTACAAATTCTCCTCTTCCCATTTTAGATACGGTTGCAGGAGATAATTTGCAGACTTGTGCCAGTTCTTTTTTATTCATATTCTTATCTATCAGAATCTTCCACAATCCATTATAACTGACTTTCATATCTTCACCTCTCATTTATAAGTTTATGAAGTTATTTTGTGAATATTATAGCATTCTCTATAAAACATCTCCAAAACGAAATATCTATCAAGGTAATTTCCTTTCTTAGACAAACAAAAACCGTAACTTTTCGCTACGGTTTCATTAGTTTATCTATTCCTTTATTAAAATACGGGAAAACTTTCAAAGGAAAGCGCTCTTATTCCCACTCGATCGTACTCGGTGGTTTGGATGTGATATCGTAGACTACTCTGTTCACGCCTTTGACTTCGTTACAGATGCTTCTGCTCATTTCGTCAAGGACTTCCCATGGAAAACGGAAATAGTCGGCGGTCATGCCATCGGAACTTGTGACGGCTCTGATGCCTACGGTGTAATCGTATGTTCTTTCATCACCCATGACGCCTACACTGCGGATTGCGGCGGGAAGTACGGCAAAGGACTGCCAGATTTCGTTATAGAGTCCTCTTTCTTTGATGACTTCTCTGACGATGGCATCTGCTTTACGGAGGATATCCAATCTTTCCGGGGTAATTTCACCGATGATACGGATTGCCAGTCCCGGACCAGGGAAAGGCTGGCGGTTGATAACGTCTTCGGGGAGTCCCAGTTCACGTCCCAGCTGGCGGACTTCGTCTTTGAAAAGTTCGCGGAGCGGTTCGATAAGTTCAAATTTCATATCTTTCGGAAGACCGCCTACATTGTGATGGGATTTGATGGTTGCCGCCGTGGAGGTGCCGCTTTCCACCACATCGGGATAAAGCGTGCCCTGGACAAGGAATTTCACATCTTCTAACTTATTGGCTTCTTCCTGGAAGGTATGAATAAACTCCGCACCGATGGTCTTACGTTTCTTTTCCGGTTCTGTCACACCTTTCAGAAGAGAAAGGAAATGCTGAGACGCATCTTTATGAATCAGTTTGATATTGAATTTATTCGTAAATGTGTCTACCACCTGTTCCGCTTCGCCCTGCCGGAGGAATCCGTGATCTACAAATACGCAGGTCAGTTTATCCCCAATCGCTTTATGGACAAGGACAGCGGCAACAGAAGAGTCCACACCGCCGGAAAGGGCGCAGAGGACATTATGATCGCCTACCTGCTGCCGGATATTGGCAACAGCGATGTCGATATAATTTTCCATAGACCAGCCGCCTTCACATTCGCAGATACGGAAAAGGAAATTCTTCAGCATCTGTGTACCTTCAGCGGTATGGACGACTTCCGGATGGAACTGGACGGCATAGAAACGCCTTGCCTCATCAGCCATCGCCGCGGTGGGCGTCAGTTCCGTATGTCCGATCAGGCCAAAACCGGCAGGCATATCAGTGACCGCATCGCCGTGGCTCATCCATACAGCAGTCTTTTCTGAAATGTTTTCAAAAAGCGGACAGCTTCCATTCTTGTAAAATTCCGTATGGCCGTATTCATGTTTTTCCGGACTGGCAACCGTGCCACCAAGGTCTTTTGCCATAAGCTGCATACCGTAGCAGATTCCCAGAATCGGTACGCCTGCCTTGAATATGCCTTCATCCAGCTGCGGGGCATTTTCCATATTTACACTGGCAGGGCCTCCGGAAAAGATAATGCCTTTCGGGTTGTGGGAAAGAATTTCTTCCGCCGGCTTATTGTACGGCAGAATTTCACAATATACGCCGCATTCGCGCACTCTTCTGGCAATCAGCTGCGCATACTGCCCGCCGAAGTCGATGATGATAACAGTCTCCTGGTGTTTCATTCCATTCCTCCTGTCGGAATTGATTCAAAATCTATGTGGCAAATTCCAAATTATTCGCCATATTATACCATAAAAAGCGCTCTCCTTTACAGTATTTCCCGTAAAAAGGAAGGAAGATTCCCTCCATCAAAAAAGCCGTTATACCCATTTCGTGTATACGGCTTTCGTTTTTATTCAGCATCCAGAAGAGGCAGTTCTTCAAGAAATACAATATCGTCACGCTTCGCTGCATCGCCTTCGGCAAGAATGGCAGCCTGGCAGCAGACTTGGGCGCCCGCTTTTTCCGCCAGTTCTTTCAAGGCTTTGATAGATCCGCCGGTACTGATGACATCGTCCACAAGAAGGACTTTCTTACCGCGGATCAGCGCCACATCAGAGGCAGACAGGTACAGCTTCTGTTTTCCCATCGTAGTAATAGACTCGTCTTCTACACAGATAGGATCATCCATATACGCCTTGACCGACTTTCTCGCCACCAGGTACGTCTTCTGCCCCAGATTTCTTGCCAGTTCGGCAGCAAGAGGAATCCCTTTTGTCTCCGCCGTCATGACGTATTCGCAATCTTTCGGCACTTTCGCCGCCAAATCGCGGGCCGTGTTTTCCACAATTTCCACATCACCCAAAATGACAAATCCCGCAATCGCTACCTTGTCTGAAATATTCAGTACAGGAAGATGTCTCGTGCAGCCTGATACATGAAGTTCGTAATATCTCTTAGCCATGGTACGCCTTTCGAAAAAAAAATACATCCTCCGCGCAGCCGTCAGATTTTGCGGGGAGGATTTATGCTTCCGGAAAATACTCCGTAGTGATTATACTATTTTCATTGGAAAAGAGCCAACTTTTACAGGGATCTTATGTTACGTCGCTTTTCGAAATGATTTCCACCACCGGATGGGAGACGATGGAAATTTCGACCTGCTCGGTGATTTCCCCCTCTTCATTCTTCTGTGCATCTTCTTCCCTCTGTACGTTTCCTTTGACCTTCACTGCCGTCAGTTCCGTTTTTTCCTTTTCAGGAGAAACGGTCATCGGCAACTCGGCAGGCGTTTCTTCCTTTCTCGATTCGTTTTTCTTTGCATCTGCCTCCGTCTCTTCCATCTCTGCCTTTATCGGCATTTCTATCGATGCGTTCTTTTTTACAGGATTTACTTCAGGCATCATGTCAGGTGATTTTATTTCCACCACTTTATCAGGCTCGGCTCGTTCCAGTTCCGGCATTTCCATGTCCGGCAATTTCGCACTTTTCACGGATTTATTATTTTCCTGATTCTTTTCCTCCGTTTCCCTTTGCAGCTTTTCATATTCTTCCTGCCGCACCGTTTCCGCCGCTTTTATTTTTCTTTCCCATAGTGCTGTAATTTGTCCCATGTACTTATCCCGGCACTCTTCTTTTCCCATTTCTTCCCGAATCAGACGCACCGCTTCACTTTCCACCCGCGCAGCTCCTTCATCCACAGCATGCCAGCCGTCTTCCCCTGCAATCCATGCACCGCCATCATCAGTCATACGGAAATGGGCGGTAGACACGGTAGATATCCCTTTCTCCAACTTGAAAAAATCCACTTTTACAGCCAAGCCGTTTTTAAATAAATCTTCCACACTGATAGAAGTGAGATCCATAAACACGCCTGTATTCCCATCATTATCTATACCGCCGGTATTCAAAATCATCGGAATATTCGTATCTCCATGCAGATAAATCTCTTCCGCCGCCATGCTGTCGGACCACATCAAAAATGCCATTAGTCCCAAAACAGCTGTCCTTACTTTTCTTCTTTTCATAGCCGCTCTCCGAAAATACAAATCCATTGCATGTTTTTCGTCTTGTGTTTATTTTAACAAATCTACGAGAATGAAAACAACTTTTCTATTTTTTAGTCTTTGAATTATCAAGTCAATAAAAAAGAGTCCTCCTCAAAAGAAAGACTCTCCTCGCCCCATCACACGCCAAGTTCGTCAAGCAGCTCCTCCGTCGCCTCCAGGGCTTCCCTTATTTCTCCACGCAGATCCGCTTCATCAGTAAGAAAACGGACTTCGGAAAGCACGCTGATAAGGTGTGCCACCTGTGTTGTTCTGCCTATAATAATCTTCTGCGACTCCGAATAATTCTTCCAGTCATTCCCGCTCTCACTTCGGATATCGCGGATATCCTTGATTCCGTCTGTCAGATAATCTGACAAATCAAGAAGGGCATCCTGTGCCTGGCGGGCTTCTCTTCTTACATCCTGCATACGGCAGCACAGCTTCTTTACCTGCTGCTGGAATTTCTGCAGCCGCCCGCTCATTTCTTTCAATGCATCCACATCACCTTCACTTTCAGAAGGAAGCACATCCAGTTCCGGAACCACAGCATACTGGTCTATGACGCCCGCACCAAAACCGATGGCATCCATACCACCGGACAGATTCATCAGTCCCATCGCTTTAGATGACAGCGCTTCCAGTTCCCTCCAGTTTCTCCGTTCCTTATTAAAATGCTCCAATCCGGTCAGTGTGTCGCAGTCATGAAAATCAATATTTTTAATTTCAGAAAATTCTTTGGTAAATTTTTTCATATCCCCTGCCATGAGAGTGATACGGACACGGTCCAGTTCTCCCAATTCATCTTCCGCACGTACTTTTGCACGGTATATCCTTTTTGCCGCCCGCTTTTTCGCACGCTCAATCTCTTCATTAATGCTTTGCGGATGTCCGCCTTTACCGCTGATCGTATTGGAAATCATGCGCAGTATAAATGCAATAGACATATTGCCTCCCTGTTTATAAAAACAACTACATGCATAAAGTATAGCATACTTATAGAAAAGAATTTATGCAAAACTGTATTTCCCCATAATAAAACTGACCTCCTCAAATCAGTTTTTATCTAACTTTTGGTGGTCAGTTCGTCAGGCAATCTTAATTATCATGCATCACGTTTCAGGAGTTCATCCTGTGCTTTTTTTATCGCGCTGCGGCTCTGTTTATCCACATGTCCCGCGCCATCCATCAGATTCCGGAAAAGAAGCGTAATAAGCTGGGCTACCTGTATCGCTCTTCCGATCTGCATCTTCTGCGCCAAAGTATAAAGTTTCCAGTCACCGCCGGACTGCATCTGGATCCGCTCCAGGCTGTCTACGCCATCAGCAAAGTAATCAGCGAGATCATTCAGCGCGTCCCCTCTTTCACGGGCACACTCGGTAATATCCAGCAAGCGGGAACAAACTTCACGGACAGAATCCTGAAAGGCATGCAGCTTTTTAATCATCTGCAGGCAATATTCCTTATCACCCGCATTGAACTTCCTATTATCAATTTCAATGGGTGCCACATCCGTATATGTTTCCAACACGCCAAATCCGAGAGACATGGGCGTGTACGCCGTAGAGCTGACCGTCGACATATGCTCTATCTTCTTGGCCATTTCCATGACTTCATGAATCCGGTTTCCATCTTCCAGAAAATCTTCAATGCCAAGCAGCCCCCTGCAGTCCTCCAGGTTCAAATTGCGGATTTTACCGAGAGACTTGGTAAAACGCCTCATATTGTCATTGGCCGCCGCCACTTTTGCCTTATCCATCTCCCCAAGCTCATACTGCGCCCGTTCCCGAAGCCGGGCAACACGTCTCCTTGATCGGCGCACTGCTTTCTGCAATTCTCCGTTCATATCAGGAATTACGCCATACTTTTCCGCATCGCCTTTTGCCACAGCTTCCAGAATCTGAAATATATACGTGATGGTCATCTGACATCTCCCTCTGCCGTTCTCTGGCAACGATTATTTTTAATATTATACCATGTTTTAAAGGACAAAACCGTCCGCTTATCTATGATTTCTGGCAAAACCCATAATAAAATTTATATATAATATCTTACTTGAGAAGTTTATACACCTCTTTGGAATACCTTTTATTTCGGCCCAGGTGTTTATTCTGATACAGCGGGTGCCTTTACCCTTTTTATTATTTAGACAGCACGATAATGAGGCTGGCAGCAAAAAGGAATTACAGCCCAGGATTTGCAGGGTACCGCAATTTTACCTGTTCCGGAAAATAACCTCTGATCAGATTCCTTTTTATTTTAATTATTGAATAATGAAAACAAAAAACAGGATACCCATAAAAATATCCTGCCTCATAATTCATGGCGGAGCGGGGGGGATTCGAACCCCCGCACGGGAGACCCGTCTAACGATTTAGCAAACCGTCCTCTTCAGCCACTTGAGTACCGCTCCGCATAACTGACTTATGTAGAATACACTATCATATACTAAATTGTCAAGCCGCTATTGCCTTTTACAGCATCGAAGAACGGAGCTCTTCGCCGCTCTTTTCGCTAAGGTATGCCGGCGGTATATCAAACACCGTTTTACATCCTGTCTGTCCTTCTCTGGCCATACGCGCGGCAGCTCTCGCATAAGCTGCCATGACATGCGTAGTGAATTCCGGATTCGAATCCAATTTCAGACTGAATTCAATGATATGCTTATGTTCTTTCTCTTTCCCCGTATTTCCACTGCGGAAAACGAAGCCGCCATGCGCCAGCCCCTGATGGTTCCTATCAAATTCTTCTTCCGAAATGAAATGAACCACGGTATGATAGTCGGCGAAATAGTTCGGCATCATCTTAATTTGTTTTTCCACATATGCCGCGTCAGCGCCATCTTCCAAAACGACGAAACATTCACGGATATGTTTCTCTCTTGTGGTAAGCTCCGGATTTTCCCCGTTCCTTACGGCACGCATGGCGCTTTCCACGGGGCAGGTATACTGCTTGGCGTTCTTCACGCCTTTAATGCGGCGGATGGCGTCGGAATGCCCCTGCGAAACGCCTTTTCCCCAGAAAGTGTAGTCTCTCCCGTCAGGAAGAATCACATTCCCATAAAGCCGCGAGAGGGAAAAAAGTCCCGGATCCCAGCCGACGGAAATAATGGCAATCTTTCCATTTTCTTTTGCAGACCGATCGACAGCGGTAAAATGGTCGGGCACCCTGGCATGGGTATCAAACGTATCTACCACGTTGAACATTTTCGCATAGAACGGTGTCTGCTGCGGCAGGTCAGTAGCGCTTCCCCCGCAGAGAAGAAGTACGTCAATCTTATCTTTCCATGCTTCTATTTCTGAGACGGAAATGACCGGCACATTTTCAGAAAGAATCTTTACCTGTGAAGGATCCCGTCTTGTAAAGACAGCTGCCAGTTCCATATCCGGATTATCCCAGAGCGCCGTTTCTACACCGCGCCCTATATTTCCATACCCTAAAATTCCAATCTTTATATTCATACTGTTTCTCCTTTCATCCTGCTGCGTTTACGTATCTAAAAGTATACGCTTAATTTACCACTTTTTATGCATGATGGAAAGTAATGATTTTTTCATTTTATATTGAGTTTTTTGGATAAAAAAAGACTGCCATGAACAGCAGCTGATTCCGGCAGGAAATATTTATTATTCCTTTTCTGTTTTTTCAAAACGGTATTTTTGTTTCGCATCAGGATATTTCACCCAGTCCACTTCGCTCATGAACATATCCAGCGGTCGGAGATAGTCTTCGTACGTACCGTAAAGCGCTTTATAAACCACATACATTTCCCCCGTTTCCGTATGACGAGCTGCGGCAATAATAAGATAAAAGTTCCCTTTAAAGTGCCGCCACACTTCTCCTGCCTTCGGCATTTCTCTTTCCATGGGTTCCCCTCTAATGTTCTTTTGTAATTTCATAGCGCTTTCCATCAGTGGTAAGAGTAATCGTCCCCTGCCTGTCCGTCCGATAAACTTCTATCCCCCATTTTTCCAACCGCTTCATTGTCTGCCTTGAGGGATGCCCGTAATTATTACCGGCGCCGCAGGAAATAAAAACCGCTTTCGGTGAGACGGCACGGAGAAATTCTTCCGTAGAAGACGTCTTGCTTCCGTGATGTCCCGCTTTGAGGACAATACTCTTTACGTCAGCGCCGCTTTTCAAAATAGATGCTTCCTCTTCCGCTTCCGCATCTCCTGTAAAAAGCATCGTGAAATTACCATATTTCAGCAGCCCCACGATACTTTCATTATTCTGACGCGAATTTTCTCCGCGGGCATTGCTTTTTTCCAAAGGTCCTACAACTGTAAAAGGAACGCCATCCAGCAATTGTATTTTTTCACCGCCCCGCAGTGTCCTGCGGGGAATTTTCCTTTTATCCAGTATCTTTCGATACGTTTTGTACGTGGAAAGGGAAGTAGGCACCCCATTATCATAAACCTGCCTTATTTCCGCATTGGCAAAAACGGAAAACATACCGCCTATATGATCTCCATGGGGATGCGTGATAATAACGGTATCCACCTTTTTCACGCCGTACTTCCTGAGATACTCCGCCATCCGAGGACGATGCTCCACATCTCCCGTATCAATAAGCGCAAACTTTCCATTTCTTTCAATAAGGATGGCGTCTCCCTGTCCGATATCAAGCATGCGGATAATCAGAGGCGCATCGGCTGCTGTTCTACTCCCGCTGCAAAAGACATCAAACCCGCAGCCTGTCCCTGCAAAGACACAAAGGCTGATAAGGAGACAAAGGAAATACTTTATAAAGCGCTTCATCCTTCAATAACCTTTTTACGCGCCAAAGGAATCATGCGAGCCACATCGCCTGCCGTATATCCCACCGGCATCTTTTCGGCAAGCAGGTCTCCCGCCAGTCCGTGAAGGTATACGCCTGTTACAGCAGCCTCTTCGGCAGAAAGTCCCTGTCCGATAAAGGCGGCAATGATGCCGGTCAGAGTATCTCCCATACCGCCTGCAGCCATGCCCGGATTCCCCGTGGAATTCACCCATGCCCTGCCGTCCGGTACGGCAATAACCGTAGGCGCTCCTTTCAGCACAAGCACCACATGGTTTTCCCTGGCATACCGGATCGCTTCATCGATCCTGCCGGCTTCTACATCTTTTGCGGTAAGTCCGGTAAGGAAAGCAAATTCTCCCACGTGGGGCGTCAGAACCACATCAGCAGGGCAGTTTCTCAGATTGATTTTTTGGTGGCCGACAGCAAAGAGCGCGTCCGCATCCACAACCATGGTCTTACGGCAGTGCTCCAGCATATCCGCCACAAAGGTCTGCGTTCTTTCGTTCCGCCCCAGACCCGGTCCCAACGCGACAACGTCATACATCTCGGTCTGCTTCACTGCCTTATCTGACATATCCTCGGTAAAGCAAGGGGCATCCCCGCAGGAAGAAACCATCACTTCCGGAATTTTCCCTGCCAGCTGGAAAGCAGCATTCCCTACAGAAACAAGAGCAATCTTTCCTCCGCCACCGTAAAGCGCCCCCTGTGCTGCCAGCAGACCCGCGCCCGCCATCCCTTCCGAACCGGCAAAAATGCCTATAAATCCATTTGCTCCCTTATGGGCGGCAAAACTCCGCACAGGAAGAAATTCATAAATATCTTTTTCTTCCACCAGCTTTACAGGAAAATGTTCCCTGGCGCCGTTTGGGATGCCGATGGGTGAATACAAGACGGTTCCTGTATATCCATTTCCCGGATAAAGGATATGCCCCCGCTTTATGGAGCCTAACGCCACCGTATAATCGGCATTCACCACCGCCCCCGCCGCACAGCCGCTGTCAGAAAACATGCCGCTGGGAACATCCACGGAAACAATAACCGCTTCCGAATCATTCATGGCCGTAATAAGCTCCGCCGTGCTTCCTTTCACATGATGTTTCAGGCCCGTGCCGATGAGCGCGTCTACAATAATATCCGCACCTGCCAGATATTCCTTTGCGTCATCCGCGCCTGCAACGGAAATCACGGGAATTCCCATTTTAGCCGCTATATTTTTATACAATAAAGAATTCTCTCCCATATGGGATGCATCCCCCATGACAAGAACCGCCACATCAGCACCTTCGGAAAGAGCGTACCGTGCCGTGACGAATCCGTCACCCCCGTTATTTCCGCTGCCGCAGACAATGACCACCCGCGCGTCTTCCCAGGATATTTTTTCTTTCATAAGCTGCACCACGGAAGCGCCGGCGTTTTCCATAAGCACCGACTCCGGCAGCCCGTATTCCGTCATGGCGCGTTGATCCAAAAGTCTTGATTCCTCAGATGTTGTCAGTATCATGATTTCACCTCCATCACAACGACAGCAATGGACATGCCGTCTTCATGAGAAATGGAAACGGACATATCCGTAATCCCCAATTCCTCCGCCCGCTTTTCAAAATTCCCCTGCAAGTGGAGAACAGGCGCCCCCCACTTTGTCCATGACAGATATGCATCTCCAAAGCCTGAGCCGAGAATTCCTATCCCCAGTGCTTTTCCTGCCGCTTCCCTTGCCGCCCAGAGCGCCGCGTAAGAATAAGCCTTACTTTTCCCTTTTGCCTCACAATGTGCCCGTTCTTCTTCCGTAAACATTTTTTCAAGGCGGGACGGAAATTTTTCACAAATCCGCTCCCAGCGCTCGGCTTTTACCAAATCTACGCCGACATACATAGGCTGCTCCTTTTCTTTTACTCTTTCCATAAACCGATCTGAAGGAAATATGTTTATTCCGGCATTTTCTTTATTTTAACGAATAGCCTGCTTTTACACAAACTGCCGGCATATATAAAAGATTTCTTGCCACGGAAAGCGAAACATGGTAAAATAACACGGTATGAATGACACAGACGGGAGGTGAAACAATTGCCGCAAATTAAATCCAACATGAAAACCATGAAGACTGACGCAAAGAAGAGAGCTGCTCACGCTGCTACCCGTTCCCGGATCCATGGTGCTGTCAAGAAAGCTGTAGCTGCTGCCACAACTGACCAGAAGGACATCGCCCTTCGCGAAGCGCAGAGCGTTATTGATACCGCTGCACGGAAAGGCGTTATCCATAAAAATGCTGCCGCTCGTAAAAAATCCCGTCTGAATGCAAGCGTCAATGCTGCCATCGCTGCTGACAGCGCAGCAAAGTAATCATCTGACGGAAAAGGCGAAGACCTGTGTCCTCGTCTTTTTTTATTGCCACTTTTCATGTGCCGGGCAAATACATGCTGCGCATAAAATTCCCTGCCTGCAGAAACAGGCATAGGTAGATATCAAATGACCGGATCAGTAAAACTAACCAAAAATATCCGCCCGCATAAGCACAGATAAAAGCGCCATTCCTATCAAATACAGAAACAGCGCTTTTCTTTTCTATTTTCTTTTTTTCAAACGCTTCAACCCTTTATCGGCAATATCATGACGGTACTGCATACCCCGCCAGCTGATTTTTGAAACACCTTCATAGGCCTTGTCCCGCGCTTCTTTCAATGTCGGCGCGACAGCCGCCACATTCAGCACACGGCCGCCATTAACAAAGTACCTGCCTTTTTTCTTCATACTGCCCGCATGGAACACGAGGCAGCCGGTCTTTTTTGCTTCCTCCAGCCCTACTATCTCCTCTCCCGAGGAATGGGTGGCGGGATATCCTTCCGATGCCAGGACGACATCCACGGCACAGGCATTTTTCCATTCCACCTTCTCCTTTTTCAGGGTTCCTTTCGCGCAGGCAAGCATGATCCTCGCAAGATCGCTTTCAAGAAGCGGCAGAACGGCTTCCGTCTCAGGGTCTCCGAAGCGGCAGTTAAATTCCACCACTTTCGGTCCTTCTTTTGTAATCATCAATCCTGCATAAAGACAGCCTCTGAATGGACAGCCTTCTTTTTTCATCGCTTTGACAGCAGGCAAAAGAATGGTATCATAAACGATTTTGTCCAATTCCTTCGTCATGACGGGAGCGGGCGCATAAGCCCCCATGCCGCCGGTATTCGCTCCCATATCCCCGTCGCCGATGCGTTTATGGTCTTGTGCGGAAATCATAGGAACGATAGTGGTTCCATCAGTGAAGCAGAGGACGCTCGCCTCTTCCCCTTCCATAAATTCTTCAATCACCACAGCTTCTCCCGCGCTGCCAAAGGTTTTTCCCTCCAGCATATCGCGAACTGCTTGAACAGCCTGTTCTTCGGTTTCGGCAATGACGACGCCCTTCCCCGACGCCAGTCCGTCCGCCTTGATGACAAGGGGATATTTCTTTTTCTTTTTAATATAAGAAATGGCTTTTTTTTCATCGGTAAATGTTTCATAAGCAGCTGTAGGAATCTTATATTTTTTCATCAGATTTTTGGCAAAGCTTTTTGATCCTTCAATTTGCGCTGCCGCTGCAGACGGCCCGAAAAAAGCCATTCCCTTTTCAGCAAACTTGTCCGCCAGACCTTCCGTCAACACGGTTTCGGGACCGGCAACAGTGAGATCCACTTTCATCAGACGGGCAAAATCCAGAATATCTTCCGTTCCTTTTACCGGAATTAAATGCGCCACATCTGTCATTCCATCATTTCCGGGAATGACGTACACTTCTTTTACCGACGGACTGTGTGCCAATTTCCAGAGCAGCGCGTGTTCCCTGCCGCCGCTTCCAATTACTAATACTCTCAAAGCTCCTCCAATCTCAGCTATGGCGGAAATGCCGATGTCCGGTAAATACCATAGCTATACCATACTTATTTGCCATATCGATCGATTCCTGGTCACGTATAGAACCGCCGGGCTGAATGACAGCCGTGATTCCCGCTTTCCCTGCTGCTTCAATTGTATCACCAAAAGGGAAGAACGCGTCAGATGCCATGATGGCGCCTTTACACTTTTCGCCCGCTTCAGCAATAGCAATATCCGCCGCACCTACGCGATTCATCTGTCCCGCACCTACTCCGTAAGTGACATCCTTACCGGTCAGCACGATGGCATTGGACTTAACGTGTTTTACAATTTTCCAGCCAAATTCCAGCGCCTGCCACTCTTCTTCCGTTGGTGCCCTTTCCGTAACGCAGGTACAGTCCGCCCTTGTTTCAGAGCTATCATCCGGTGTCTGCGCAAGAAGCCCGCCGGAAACCTTATGGAGCTGCAGTTCTTTTTCTTTTGTATCCGCCACTTCCACAAGGCGGATATTTTTCTTTGCAGATAAAATATCGACGGCTTCCTGTGAAAACTTCGGCGCCATGATGACTTCAAAGAAAATCGGTTTCATTTCTTCCGCCGTTTCTTTGTCACACTCCCTGTTCATCGCCACAATGCCGCCGAATGCAGATTTGCTGTCCGCGGCAAAGGCCCGCTTAAACGCATCGAGGGCGCTGGTACCCAAAGCGGTGCCGCAGGGGTTCGTATGCTTTACGACCACACAAGCGGGAGTGTCTTTCCATTCGCAGGCAAGATCCCATGCCGCTTCCATATCTACAATATTATTATATGATAATTCTTTTCCGTGCAGCTGCCTTGCAAAAGCAATGCCGCCTTTCGCCTCCGGATCTCTGTAAAAAGCTGCTTTCTGATGCGGGTTTTCACCATAGCGGAGATCCTGGATCTTTTCATAGGCCCTGGCAAAAATATCCGGCAATCCCTCTCTGTCACCATTTATTTCTTTGGTCATGTAATCGGCAATGGCACAATCATACAGTCCTGTATGGAGAAAAGCTTTTCGTGACAAATCAAAGCGGAATTCTTCCGTCATCCTGTCCTCTCGAATCCGTTCCAGCACTTCTCCGTACTGCGCGGGATCGACGACAATCGTGACATACTTATAATTCTTTGCCGCCGCACGTACCATGGAAGGACCGCCGATATCAATATTTTCAACAGCTTCCGCCCGTGTGACACCGGGTCTTGCAATTGTTTCACGGAAAGGATATAAATTGACGGCCACCAGATCGATACCGGTGATCCCATGTTCTTTCAGAGCTTTTACATGAGCGGGATTGTCACGGACTGCCAGGATACCGCCGTGTATTTTCGGATGGAGTGTCTTTACTCTGCCGTCCATCATTTCCGGAAAACCGGTAACCTCGGAAACAGACATAACCGGAATTCCCGCATCAGCGATAGCTTTCATCGTGCCGCCGGTGGAAATAATTTCCACCCCCAGTTCATGAAGGCCTTTGGCAAATTCCACGATACCGGTCTTGTCAGATACACTAATCAATGCTCTTTTAACTGCCATTTTCATTCCTCCTCGTGCATGCCTGTCACTGTGTGACCCGCTATATGAAGTTTATCTTCGCAATAGGCTTTCACTGCGCGGACATAGGCTGGATGTTCTTCTGCCAGTATACGCGCGGAAAGCGTATCTTCCGTATCATGATCATAGACCGGCACTGCCACCTGCGTGATGATCGGGCCGTCATCAAGCCCCGTTCCCACAAAATGGACAGTACACCCTGCCACCTTTACCCCCACTTCTATCGCCTGCCGCTGTGCGTGGAGTCCGCGAAAACCGGGCAGCAGGGAAGGGTGGATATTGATGATGCGGTTTTCAAAAGCCTTTATTAAATCTTCATCACAGATACGCATATATCCTGCCAGACAGATCAGATCGGGGGCATACGCTTTCGCCGCCTCCAGAATCTTCTCATTATAGTCGGCTTTATCTCTGCATGTCTTCATTTCAATGACCGTTGCAGGCACCCTCCATCTTTCCGCCCGCTGAAGAACCGGCGCATCGTGATGGTCGCAGATGACACCTACGATCGTCCCTTTAATCGTTCCGTTCACGGCAGCTTCATAAAGAGCCTCCGCATTGGAACCGCGGCCCGAAGCAAATATCAGTATGCGCTTATTCATGGAAAAGCCCGCCTGTCACAACGACATCCCGATCTCCTTCAGTGATTGTGCCAACTTCATAAACGGCTTCGCCAATATTTTTCAATATTTCTTTCGCCTTTTCCGCTTCCTCACGGCTCAAAATGAGGAGCATCCCCAGTCCACAGTTAAAGGTGCGGTACATTTCACGGGGTTCTACACCGCCCTGCGCTTTGATGAAAGGAAAAATCGGAAGAAGCGGCCATGTATCCGCATCAAGGACAGCTCTTGTTCCCTCCGGAAGGACACGGGGAATGTTGTCATAGAAACCGCCGCCCGTAATATGGACGAGCCCCTTCACATCGGCGCCTTTTAATACAGGAAGGACCGGTTTCGGATAAAGTCTTGTCGGAGTAAGTACGACTTCCCCGAGAGGCTTGTCAAACCCTTCATAAGTTTCTTTTAAATCTAAATGATTGTCGGAGATAACGCGGCGTACCAGGGAATAACCGTTAGAATGGATACCTGTGGAAAGCAGTCCGAGGATAACGTCGCCGGCCGTAATCTTTTCACCAGTAATTAAGTTTTTCCTATCCACAATCCCTACCGCAAAACCTGCTACGTCGTAGTCGCCTGATGCGTAAAAGCCGGCCATTTCCGCCGTTTCACCGCCAAGAAGCGCGCACCCCGATTCGATGCAGGCATCAGCCACGCCTTTGACAATCTCCGCCATCAGTTCCGGATCCAGTTTCCCCGTCGCGATATAATCCAGAAAGAAAAGCGGGCGCGCCCCCTGTACGAGAACATCATTAACACTCATCGCCACGCAGTCCTGCCCGATGGTATGATGTATCCCCATTTCAATGGCAAGACGCAGTTTCGTCCCTACACCGTCCGTGCCTGAAACAAGGATGGGATCTTCAGACAATTCGTCTTTCAGGCGGAACAGGCCGCCAAAGCCGCCCAGATCCCCCAGCACCCCTCTTGTATAGGTCGCCTGCACAGATTTTTTAATCAGTTCCACTTCTCTTTCTCCGGCGTCGATGTCCACGCCCGCTTCCGCGTAAGTCAGCCCCTTTTTCTTTTCGTCCATATGTCTCTCCTTATTCTTTCATACCGTCGAGTCCGCCGCCCGGCACCGGTTCGGGATAATCACCGTCAAAGCAGGCAAAACACATATCTTTGACCCGTATGCGGGAAATGGATTCCGCCAGTCCTTTTTGCGACAGATAGTGCAGCTTATCGGCGCCAATCATTTTGCAGATTTCTTCTTCCGAATGGCTCGCGGCGACCAGCTGCCTCCGCTGTGCCGTATCAATGCCGAAGAAACAAGGGAATCTGACAGGAGGCGAACTGATGCACATTTTTATTTCCTTTGCGCCTGCATTCCGCAGCAAACGGATAATGATACCGCTTGTTGTTCCGCGGACAATGGAGTCGTCCACAAGGATGATTCGTTTCCCCTTTACATTCATGACAATCGGATTCAGCTTCATCCGTACCGCCCGTTCCCTCTGTTTCTGCCCGGGCTGGATAAAAGTACGCCCCATGTACTTGTTTTTCAAAAGTCCTTCCACATAAGGAATGCCTGACGCATGGGAATACCCCAATGCTGCCACATTGCCTGAGTCAGGGACACTCATGACCACATCACCTTCATAATGCGTTTCTTCCCACAAATGGCGGCCCATAGACAGGCGTGCTTCATAGATATCCTGTCCGTTCATCACGGAATCGGGACGGGCAAAATAAATATACTCAAAGGCGCAGATCCCGAGGCGGGGAGCCTTTTTTCCATACATCGTGCTATGGACGCCGTCATCATCAATTCTTACAATTTCTCCGGGAAGGATATCGCGGACAAATTCCGCGTCAATCGCATCAAGGGCAGGCGTTTCCGAACAAAGTACATAACCGCTTTCTGTCTTGCCCAGCGCCATCGGACGATAGCCGAAGGGATCCCGGAATCCGTAAACTGCCTGATTGGTACACGCCACAACGGCATATGCGCCGCGGATTTCATCCATGACGCCCTTGATCCTGTCCTCCATCACGGCTGTTCCTGCATGGGCAAGGAGTTTGATAATGATCTCCGTATCCATGGTGGTCTGGAAAGTAGATCCGCTTTGAAGGAGTCGGTTTCTGAGAACTTTTGTATTCACCAGATTCCCGTTGTGGGCAAGAGCCAAAGGCCCTTCCGCGCCTTCCAGCTGCAGCGGCTGGATATTGCTCGGAATGGAAGATCCCGTCGTGCTGTACCGCACATGACCGATGCCTATGAATCCTTCCTTTTCGGGAAGTTTGCGGAAGACTTCCGTGACAAGACCCATACCGCGGAATGTTTCCATCGTATGCCCGTCGCTGACAGTTATTCCCGCGCTTTCCTGCCCGCGGTGCTGCAAAGAAAAAATCCCGTAATATGTTTCAAGAGCAGCAGACCGGTTTCTGTCATAAATGGCAAAAACCCCGCATTCTTCATGAAACTTGTCATCGCAGACAGCCATATTCCCGTCATCCACTTTCAGAATTTTTCTCCCGTGAGAAGTTCGTAGGCTTCTATATACTTACCTATTGTCTTGTCAATGATTTCCTGCGGCAGTACATCGCCCGGATTTTCTTTCAGATAATCGCGGACAAACTGTTTATCATAAGACGGCTGCCCTTTCCCCGGTGCGTAACCGTCCAGCGGCCAGAAGCGTGAATTGTCAGGTGTCAGCATTTCATCACCGAGAACGATATTTCCTCCCTTATCTAAGCCGAATTCAAACTTGGTATCCGCGATGATAATGCCTTTAGACAGCGCATAGTCAGCGCATTTCCTGTACAGAGCAAGAGTCAGGTCGCGAAGCTTTTCCATGTATTCCTTCCCTTTTCCCGGGAAGGTCTTTTCTATCCATTCCGCCCCTTCTTCCATGGAAATATTCATGTCATGCTCACCGGCAGGCGCTTTGGTAGAAGGCGTGAAAATCGCTTCAGGGAGCTTTTCACATTCCTCAAGCCCTTCCGGCAGACGGATACCGCAGATGGTGCCGTCTTTTTTGTAGCTTTCCCAGCCGGAACCTGTGATGTATCCGCGAACAATGCATTCTACAGGAATCATCTCCAGCTTTTGGGTTTTCATGCTGTTTCCATCAAATTCGGGTTTTCGGAAAAACACAGGCATATCCGCTGCGTCAATAGAAATCATATGGTTCGGTACCACGTCTTTTGTAAAATCAAACCAAAACTTGGACATCTTATTCAGTACTTCACCTTTTTTCGGAATCGGACTTTCCAAAATATTATCGAATGCGGAAATGCGGTCAGTGCAAACCATGATAAGGCTGTCGCCCAAATCATACAGTTCACGAACTTTCCCCGATTTAAAAGGCTTATATTCTTTCATCATACCCTCCCAGTCACCTATATAATTATTTCAATTCGTTCTGTAACTTTTCATCTTTACGATAAATTTCAGCAGCCATTTCTTCACGATATTCTTTATATTTTCTATAAAGATCTCTATCTGCTGCCGCGCCGATTTCTACTGCCAGGTACGCCGCATTTTTAGCGCCGTCAATCGCTACTGTCGCCACAGGAATCCCCGACGGCATCTGGACAATGGAAAATAAAGCATCCATGCCGTCCAGCCTGGCTCCTGACAACGGTACACCGATAACAGGACGAAGTGTCATAGAAGCCACTACGCCAGGAAGCGCTGCTGCCATGCCTGCGCCGGCAATAAAGCAGGCTGCCCCCTTTTCTTCCTGTGCCAGAATAAATTCTTCCAGCTTCTTAGGTGTACGATGGGCAGATGCGATCGCCATATCATATGTCACGCCGAAACCGCTTAAAACTTCTGCGGCTTTCTTCATGACCGGCAGATCGGAATCACTGCCCATGACAATACCTACATGCATAGTTCCCTCCTTGAACAAAAATAAAAGCCCCCTGCTTCCCATAACAAGCAGTGAGCCTATTGCACAATACTAAAATGACAGTCATAAATAAAAAAGGCATTCTCTTCCCGTTTGTCCAAAACGCAACCGGAATCAAGAAACCTGCCCATTTTTCCTCCTTTAATAAGAAAAGCCCGCCATAACCACACGGGTTCCGCTTACAATAGATTGTGACTGTATCTTTACATATTTTAATATTTCCATATTGCCTTGTCAATGAAAGTTAATCTGATAAATTACTGATTTTATAAGGATTTTTTATTATAATTATTTTTTTACCATCAGCTTATACAGTTTTTTTATTCTTTAATAATTTATGCTTCTAATCTATGCTTTTGTCTTCCTGTCAGGAAAAAGAACGGCACTGCCGCTGCCTGCATAAGCGCCGATATTGCCGCCATCCATAAAATAGAAGCATCATATAAAATTCCTAAAAGAAAACTTCCAATAAACCAGGATACACCAAACCCCGTTTCAAAAACCCCATATCCCACCGCTCTTTCACGTTTAGGTACGATAGCAGCCACGGCCGCTTTCAGTGTAGACTCCTGCGCCCCCATACCTATGCCCCAAAGAAGAACACCGGCATACAGCCAGCAGGAAGACGGTGCTATAAAGATAAAAAACACAAAAGGCATCGACAGCAATGTAGACCATACGAGAGATACGGTACCGTACTTATCATAAAGCCAGCCGAAGAACAAAGCGGAAAACGCATCCGCCGCCATAGCTGCCGCATACAGCAGGGAAATTTCCGCTTTCCCTGCCAGCCCTGATTTCACCGCGTGCAGTGCCACTATCGGAAAATCAATAAAACCGAAGGCAAATAAAGCGGTTCCCACCATGTAAATTTTAAAACGGAAACCAAGATGTGCCTCTTTGGTTTCTTTAACTTCCGGCTCAAATTTTTCAGGATCGGGGAATTTTATTTTAGCTAAAATAACTGCTGCTATGCAGAGAAATGCCGGTATGCCGAGGAATAAAAAACTTTTCCCATAAGCCGTTTCTATCCCCCAGCTTCCATAATAAGACAACACCCAGAAAATCAACACCGGCCCCAGGAACGCGCCAAGCTGATCCAAAAACTCCTGAATGGCAAAACTTTTCCCGAGTCCTTCCCGGGATGCGGCATAAGAAAGAAGGGTACTCTTGGCAGGCTGCCGTATCGCTTTCCCCACCCGCCCCAAAATGATAAAGCATGCTGCCATCACCCAGTTTCCCTCAGGTACAAAAGCAAGACAGGGGATGGCAAGTACTGCCAGCGCATACCCGCCGACAGTCATAAACCAATATTTCCCGCTGCGGCTTGCAATGATACCGGTCACAAACCGAAGTCCATATCCTGCCAGCTCGCCGGCTCCCGATATACATCCCACCATTGCCGCAGATGCCCCCATCATCCCCAGGTATGCGCCAAAGATCCCACGCGCCCCTTCCTGCGTCATGTCGGCAAATAAACTCACTACCCCCATCAGGCAGATAAAAACCATGGCTGATGAATTCTTTCTGACTGTCATGCTGCCTCCCTGCTACGCTTCCGGTTCCTCCAATCCCAATTCCTTTTCATACCCGGTAAGGATGCGTCCGAACTCTTCCTCCGTAAGTGCTTTCATAATCTCCCGGCGGAGTACGGTCGCCTTAGGAAGACCATGGAAATATCGGCTCGCATGGGCCCGCATTTCCCGGACCGCGATTCTTTCCCCTTTCTCAACGCACAATCCATGCAGATGTTTCCTTGCCATGGCAAGCCGTTCTTCCCAGCTCGGCCCGGGAAGAATCTCTCCTGTTTCCAGATATGTATTCACCGCCCCGAAAACCCAGGGGTTTCCCCATGCCGCACGGCCGATGGCAACTGCCGCACATCCGGTTTCCTCCATCAGTGCCTTCGCCGCAGGGCCGTCCCCCACATCCCCGTTTCCGATAACAGGAATACGGACGGCATCCACAACCTTTTTGATTTCTCTCCAATCCGCCGTTCCCGCATAAA
>ULMR01041931.1_pt1 | contig 38779 bp, 27 predicted proteins | sample 1951711 | NCBI WGS metagenome assembly ULMR01 (sample SAMEA4835556, study PRJEB28245) | human gut metagenome | biome: gut microbiome; material: fecal sample | place: Denmark | collected 2008 | reverse complement strand
CGTGTGCTCCTGGTAATGAAATTTATGAACTTTTCGGTCATACGGCTATTCGTTACCAGAATTTTTCTCGGGGAATAGATCTGGTTTTTAATTATGGCATGTTCAGCTTTAATACTCCTCATTTTATATATCGTTTTGTAAAGGGAGAAACGGACTACCAACTGGGAATTATGCCTTATCCTTATTTTGAATCGGAATATGCATTGCGTGGTTCTTCGGTTTACCAGCAGGTCTTGAACCTGACATCGTCTGAGAAGCAAACTTTGTTGAGGTTGCTTCAAGAGAATTATCTCCCGGAAAACAGGACTTATCGTTATAATTATTTCTATGATAATTGTACGACTCGTGCGCGTGACCAAATAGAAAAGAGTATCCAAGGGAAAGTGATATATCCGTCGGGGGAGAGTGGTAAGTCTTTCAGAGGGATTGTACATGAATTTACCGCACATTCTCCATGGGATGAGTTCGGCATTGACCTCTGTCTCGGGGCAGAGGCCGATGCGCCTATTGACAACAGGGGGCAGATGTTTGCTCCTTTTTATATGCGTCGTTTTGCCAGTGAAGCCTATATTCAGGGGGCTGATGGAAAGACTCGCCCGCTGGTGTTGCATGAAGAGAAGATTGTAGATGTGGCTCCGGAAGTTGAACCGGCTTTTGGTCTGACGCCGATGGGAGCGGGCTCGTTGTTCTTGCTCATAAATGTATTGATTGGTTTTTGGCAGTGGAAAAAGAAACGCGTGTTCTGGGGATGGGACGTGATTCTATATGCTGCACAAGGGATAGCGGGGTGTATTATTGCTTTCTTGTTCTTCGTATCCTCTCATCCGACGGTAGGGTCCAATTGGCTCTTGATATTGTTCAATCCGATTCCTTTATTTTATCTTCCGTTTATGATTTATCGTGATATAAAACATAAAAAGGACCTGTATCATTTGGTGAATCTGGTGTATTTAACACTTTTTATGCTGTTAATCCTGCTTTTACCGCAAAAATTTAATTTAACAGTGTTACCTTTGGCACTCGGTTTGTTGGTAAATGCTGCAAGCCATGTATTAGTATTGAATAAAAAATAATGAAAGAACGCATACTGACATCTTTATTGACGGTATTTGTTATTACCGGCATTCAATCTCAGTCTCCTGCTCCCGTTCCTCGATTGGTGGTGGGCTTGACAATCGATCAATTGCGGGCAGATTATATTGAGGCTTTTTCTGCATTGTATGGAGAAAGGGGCTTTAAACGTCTGCTCAAGGAAGGTCGTATTTATACAAATGCAGAATATGATTTTATTAATGTAGACCGCTCTTCGGCCACGGCATCCATTTATACAGGAACTACACCTTATTATAATGGAATTCCTGCTAACCGATGGATGGATCGCAATTCTTTACGGATTATAAAATCGGTAGACGACCAGAGTTTTATGGGAGTTTATACCTCAGAAAATTCATCTGCAAAATTATTGCATTGTTCCACGCTTTCTGATGAATTGAAGGTGGCCACTCAAGGGCAGGCAGAAGTCTATTCCATTGCGCCGACGCGCGAAATGGCGATTTTGGCAGCAGGACATGCGGCCGACGGGGCCTTCTGGTTGAATGATGAAACAGGTAAATGGGCTGGTACAACTTATTATGGAGATTGCCCGGAGTGGGTGAGCAATTATAATGACAAGGAGGGACTTGATTTTCGTATCAATAATCTCGAATGGCTTCCTTATCTTCCAGTTACTTCGTATCAGTACGTAACTACAGAGACCAAACAATTAAGTTTTAAGCATAATTTTTCAGACGAACGTCTGGATAAATATAAGAAGTTTAAAACGAGTCCGTATGTGAATGATGAGGTAAACCGTCTGGTAAATGTTTGTTTGAACAGTACACAGATGGGACAGGATGCAGCTCCAGATTTGCTTACCTTATCATACTATGCAGGTAATTATGACCATAAACCTACCACAGAATATGCGATGGAAATCCAGGATATGTATGTCCGTCTGGACAATAGCCTGGGTGATTTACTCGATTTGATAGACCGTAAGGTAGGGTTACGTAATACGTTGTTTTTCATCACCTCCACGGGGTATACAGATCCGGATCCTGTAGATCCTGAGAAATATAAGATTCCCGGTGGAGAATTTCATATCAAACGTTGCGCGGCTCTGTTGAATATGTATCTGATGGCCATTTATGGTCAGGGACAATATGTAGAGACTTATTATGACCGGCAGATTTATCTGAATCATAAGCTGATAGAAGAACGGAAACTGAACCTGGTGGAGGTGATGTCACGTTCGGCGGAGTTTATTGTGCAGATGAGTGGTGTACAGAATGCCTACTCGGCACAGCGCCTGTTGTTAGGGGCTTGGACTCCGAAAATAGATAAGATTCGTAATACTTACAATCCGAATTGTTCGGGAGATATTTATGTGGAAGTAATGCCGGGATGGTCGGTTGTGAATGAATATTCTCAGAAAGTAGAGGTGATGCGGGCAGCTTATGCCACAGCTCCTTTGGTTTTGATGGGATTTGATGTAAAGCCGGAGAAATTATATTCGCCGGTGAAAATCACTTCGATAGTTCCTACATTAGCTCATTTCATGCGCATACGGGCTCCTAACGCCTGTTCCGATGCTCCAATGCTTAATATTCGTAAATAAATATTGTGACAGAACGGAAAGATAATTCACAATTTGGTTATCTTTGCACCGGTGAGACCAAAAAATTTAATTAGTAAATAATAAAAAGAAATATATATAATGGGATTTAATGAATTTATAAGCAAGCTGTTCGGAAACAAGGCAACTCGTGACATGAAAGAAATCCAGCCATGGGTGGAAAAAGTAAAAGCCGCTTATCCGGAAATCTCTAAGTTGACAAATGATGAGCTTCGTGCGAAAACGGAAGAGTTGAAGAAATATATCAAAGATTCTGCCGCAGAGGAAAACAAGAAAATAGAGGACTTGAAAGCCACTATTGAGGATACAGACCTGGAAAAGCGTGAAGCTATCTTCTCTCAGATTGACAAGCTGGAGAAAGAGGTGCTGGAAAAATATGAAAAAGCACTGAATGAGGTACTCCCTACAGCATTTGCGATTGTAAAGGATACAGCCCGTCGTTTGGCTGAAAATGAGGAACTGGAAGTGACAGCTACTGATTTCGACCGTGAATTGGCCGCTCAGGGACGTGACTTCGTTCGCATTGAAGGCGATAAGGCCATCTGGAAGAATCATTGGAAAGCGGGTGGTAATGAAATGACGTGGAACATGATTCATTACGACGTGCAGTTGTTTGGTGGTGTGGTTCTGCATCAGGGTAAGATTGCCGAAATGGCGACTGGTGAAGGTAAAACTTTGGTGGCTACTCTCCCGGTATTCCTGAATGCACTGACTGGAAATGGGGTACATGTGGTGACAGTCAACGATTACTTGGCTAAGCGTGACTCTGAATGGATGGGCCCGTTATACATGTTCCATGGTTTGAGCGTAGATTGTATTGACAAGCATCAACCTAACTCTGAAGCTCGTCGTCGTGCATATATGGCAGATATTACGTTTGGTACCAACAATGAATTCGGTTTCGACTATCTGCGTGACAACATGGCGATTTCTCCGAAAGATTTGGTACAGCGTAAACATAATTATGCAATCGTCGATGAGGTCGACTCTGTATTGATTGATGATGCCCGTACTCCGTTGATTATTTCAGGTCCGGTACCCAAAGGTGACCAGCAGTTGTTCGAAGTACTTCGTCCGTTGGTAGAACGTTTGGTAGAAGCACAGCGTAAGTTGGCTACTCAATACTTGGCCGATGCCAAGCGTTTGATTGCTTCCGATAAGAAAGAAGATCAGGAAGCCGGATTCTTGGCTTTATTCCGCAGTCACAAGGCATTGCCGAAGAACAAGCCGTTGATTAAGTTCCTGAGTGAACCGGGTATCAAGGCTGGTATGCTGAAGACGGAAGAAATCTACATGGAGCAGAACAACAAGCGTATGCCGGAAGCGGTAGAACCGTTGTACTTCGTGATTGATGAGAAACTGAAGAGCGTAGACTTGACCGACAAGGGTGTCGATTTGATTACAGGTAACTCACAAGACCCGACTTTGTTCGTATTGCCGGATATCGCTGCCCAGTTGTCTGAACTGGAAAATCAGAAAGGTCTTTCGGATGAAGAACGTCTGGCTAAGAAAGACGAGTTGATGACCAATTATGCCATCAAGGCAGAACGTGTGCATACCATCAATCAGTTGTTGAAGGCTTACACTATGTTCGAAAAAGATACAGATTATGTGGTAATGGACGGTCAGGTGAAGATTGTCGATGAACAGACCGGACGTATCATGGAAGGTCGTCGTTGGAGCGACGGTCTGCATCAGGCTGTGGAAGCAAAGGAAGGAGTGAAGGTGGAAGCCGCAACTCAGACATTTGCTACTATTACCTTGCAGAACTACTTCCGTATGTATCACAAGCTGTCTGGTATGACCGGTACGGCCGAAACGGAAGCTGGTGAGTTCTGGGATATCTATAAATTGGATGTGGTGGTAATCCCGACAAATCGTCCGATTGCCCGTATCGATATGAACGACCGTGTGTACAAAACGAAACGTGAGAAGTATAAGGCGGTTATCGAAGAAATTGAAAAGATGGTACAGGCCGGTCGTCCGGTACTGGTAGGTACGACTTCTGTTGAAATCTCTGAAATGTTGAGCAAGATGCTGACCATGCGTAAGATTCCGCACAATGTATTGAATGCGAAACTGCACCAGAAAGAAGCGGAAATTGTGGCAAAAGCCGGTCAGAGCTCTACGGTAACCATTGCCACCAACATGGCCGGTCGTGGTACCGATATCAAGCTGAGTCCGGAAGTGAAAGCTGCGGGTGGTTTGGCCATCATTGGTACGGAACGTCACGAGTCACGTCGTGTAGACCGTCAGTTGCGTGGTCGTGCCGGACGTCAGGGAGACCCGGGATCTTCCGTATTCTTCGTGTCATTGGAAGATGACTTGATGCGTTTGTTCTCGTCCGACCGTATTGCGAAAGTAATGGATAAGCTGGGCTTCAAGGAAGGAGAGATGATTGAACACAAGATGATTTCCAACTCTATCGAGCGTGCCCAGAAGAAGGTTGAAGAAAATAACTTCGGTATCCGTAAGCGTTTGTTGGAATACGATGACGTGATGAACAAGCAGCGTACGGTAGTATATACCAAACGTCGTCACGCTTTGATGGGTGAACGTATCGGTATGGATATTGTGGACATGATTTGGGACCGTTGCTACAATGCCGTACAGCAGCCTACTTATGAAGATGCCAAGATGGAGATTCTGCAGGTATTAGCTATGGAAACTCCGTTCTCGGAAGAAGATTTCCGTTCCAAGAAGAAAGACGATCTGGCAGAAGAAACTTTCCAGAACGCGATGGCTCTCTTCAAACGGAAAACAGAACGTATGGCTCAGATTGCCAACCCGGTTATCAAGCAGGTATACGAGGCACAAGGTCATATGTATGAGAATATCATGATTCCGATTACCGATGGCAAACGGATGTATAATATCTCTGTCAACCTGAAGGCGGCTTACGAAAGCGAATCAAAAGAGATTGTGAAAGCATTCGAAAAAGCCATCTTGCTGCATACCATTGACGATGCATGGAAAGAAAACCTGCGTGAATTGGATGAATTGAAACATTCTGTACAAAACGCAAGCTACGAACAGAAAGATCCGCTGTTGATTTTCAAACTTGAGTCTGTGAACTTGTTCGACAACATGGTCAACAAGATCAACAACAATACGATTTCCGTATTGATGCGTGGTCAGATTCCTGTGCAGGAACCCGAACAGGTGCGTGAGGCTGCTCCCGAACCTAAGGCTCCCCGTCAGCAGTACCGCGAAGAAAAACAGGATTTGAACGATCCGGCTCAGAGCGAGGCAGCTGGTCAGGATACACGTGAACAGAAGCAGGAACCTTATCGGGCTGAAAAGACCGTAGGTCGCAATGATCCATGTCCTTGTGGTAGCGGATTGAAATACAAGAACTGTCATGGAAAGAATGCTTGAGTAAGCATTTGAATTCCCTTAGATAGACACGTATTCTGTCGTTTTTCAGATTTTTATTTCTTAATTTAGAATAATCTGTGAAAACGATGGAATCCGTGTCTTTTTTATTTATTACTTTTGTTTCAAAACAAAAAAGTCATAGATTATGAAGAAATATATGATAGCTGGAATTATGCTGGCAGCGACCATGTTGGTTTCTTGTGGAGGCTTGCAGTCGTTCTCTTTTGATCAGCTTCATCCGGCAGATGTCACTTTTCCTGAGCAGGTACGCACAGTAGCTGTTGTCAATCATGCTCCTTCCATTCCTTCTCCTAAAAAAACGTTGCTTACATTGGGAAAACTGGATGGGGATGGCAAAGTGCTGGCCGAAGGCCTGGCTGGCGGATTGGCTGATAGCCGATATTTTAATCAGGTCGTCATTTCAGATTCGATACTCACCCAGGAAAGAACGGGCGGAGAGTTGCTGCCTCAGGCTGTGGTAGACAGTTTGAGTCAGGTTTTAGGAGCTGATATGATTTTCTCTGTAGACCAGATACAAATCTTGACCGCAAAGAAAGAGATTTATTATCCAGGATTTGTACCATTGACAGCCTTCGACTTGAAAATTCGTCCCGTGGTACGGGCCTATATACCGTCGCGTCTGATGCCTGTAATGACGTTATCGAAAGTAGATAGTCTGATGTGGGATTTTACGCCTACTTTGTCTGATTATGATGTAGTGCATGAGGGGTCCAACCATGCGGCCTATACATTGGTCAATCTGTTAGTGCCTCATTGGCAAAATGCAGACAGAATCTATTTCGATGGTGGAAATCCGGACATGCGGGATGCAGCGGTTTGTGTGCGGGAAGGTGACTGGCAAGAGGCTGGACGCATTTGGACGAATCTGTATGACTCAGCGAAAAAAGGGAAATTGAAATCACGGGCTGCCTTCAATATGGCGTTGGCTTGTGAGGTACAGGGACAAATGGAGGAGGCTAATTCCTGGATTGCAAAGGCGCAGCAAAGTGCTTCTCCCGGTTCGGAGGAGGAGCGTGCAGCAAAGTTCTATGCGACCATATTGCAGGAACTCACAAAAGATTTTCAGCGATTGAACCTGCAAATGCGTCGTTTTGGAAACAATTTCAATTAATATTTCTTGTCTGATTCATTTTTTTTGTACATTTGAGTATAATAAAATATAGCCTATGGAATTAAGTGAACAATCACGTGCTGCAATTGCTGCTGCTTTACAGGAAGCTCTTTGCCGTTATGCTACGGGAGGAGAAGATTCTGTGGTGACAGACATTCATCTGCAACCGAATTCAGATAGCGGGGAATTGGTGATTTACGACGACGATGATCATGAGTTGTCGCGTACGATTATCAATGAATGGGTAGAGTATGAAAGCGATGACTTTTATGCCGTGGTAGAACCGATACTTCGCAAGGAAATCGAGTCTTTGAAGGAAACAGGACGACTGGATAAACTCTGTCTGATGAAACCTTATTCCTTTGTGCTGGTAGACGATGAGAAGGAGACGGTGGCAGAACTTCAGATTATCGATGAAGATGATACCTTATTATTGAGTGGCGATTTGTTGAAAGGACTTGATGAAGAACTCGATGCCTTTCTAAAAGACCTGCTGGAACGCTAAATTCCGAGAAAATGGGAGAGCGAATCACATTCCGCCGCAACGAGAGGTTGCGGAGCATACATCCCCAATGGAGGGGGAATCCGACGGTCAACGGAAAATTTTTCAATCGTCAGCACCGTTGGAAGCCAGGTATGGGAAGTGTATTGAAGTGGCGTTTCTCTCCCAACCCCCAGCGGAAGGAAAAGCGGACCATCAAATGGAATCCAAAGGTCCATTATCTCACCTCTTTGGAGAAAGTGGTGGGAAATTCCCTGATTTGGCTGGGGCATAATTCTTTTTTTCTACAGTTAGGCGGAAAACGTCTGATGATTGATTCTGTGTATGGAAGTATTCCGTTTGTCAAGCGGCGCAGTCAGTTTCCTGCTGACCCTTCTATTTTCCGGGAAATTGATTATTTGTTGATTAGCCATGATCATTTTGATCATTTGGACAAGCCGAGTGTAGCACGGTTGGTGGCTGATAATCCGCATATGAAATTGTTCTGCGGGTTGAATACGGGAGCGCTTATAAAAAGCTGGTTCCCAGACCTGGAAGTAATAGAAGCAGCATGGTATGATCAGTATACTGACGGGGATTTCCGACTTACTTTCCTTCCTGCACAGCATTGGAGCAAACGTGGAGTAAGCGACGGGGGAGAGCGTCTGTGGGGATCCTTTATGATTCAGGGAGGTGGTATCACCATTTACAACAGTGGAGATACTGGATATGCCCATCATTTTGAGGAGATTGCCCGATTCTTTCCGCATATCGACTATTGCATGATTGGGATAGGGGCCTATAAGCCGCGTTGGTTCATGAAGCCTAACCATATCTCTCCGTATGATGCCTTGACGGCTTCAGCAGATATGCATGCGCGAATAACGATTCCTATGCACTATGGTACGTTCGATCTTTCAGATGAACCTTTGTTTGATCCGCCCCATGTGTTTGCCGCTGAGGCAAAGAAACGTGGAATGCCCGTTATTATTCCTGAATTGGGAGAAATTGTCAAGTTGCAGCCTCTTCGGTGAGATTGAGGCTGGAAAAAGAAATGATATCACAAAAAAAGTCCGGAAACCTGCCCTCTGTCTTTCGACAGGGAACTGATTTCCGGACTTTCTATATGAGTCTGTTTGTTTCAATCAACTAATAAATCCGCCGGTCATCGGCAGCGGGTTACTTCGTGTGAGTGTTGTCGCTCAACATGACGTACCCCCAGATCATCGGATCTGCATTTGCAATCTTGTGAAGAATCTTTGTTACCTTTTTCATAACTGTTATCCTTTCATTTGCTTTTTAAGTTAGTACCTATATAATAATTCTAGTTTAGTTTTTCCAGGTGCTCTTCGCAGAGGACCTTTCGAAGTTTTGTCTTTTGTTTTTGTTATCCTTAATCTTTTTATCCTTTCCCTCCGGTACCCTTTTGGGTTCCTTCGTTCGTTTTATTACACTGCAAAGGTAATGCCTTTTTTTTGAAAGAATATGTTTTAAAGCATATTTTTCGTTTTTCTCTTGTTTTATTGATGCAAATCAATCAAGCTGATGGATACTGACAAATTGTCGTTGTAACCTGTCAGCCTAGACTGACAGAATTGCGTTTTTTGTATGGGGGGTAATGAAGAATGTGCGGTTTGAAGAGAGAGAGGATGGCTATAAGGGGATTTTATACTGAAAAGAAATGATAAGATTTCGTGTTTTCTTTGTTACAAAAGATATAGTTTTACGTTTACCTTTTTGAAAACAACTTGTACGACCGATTTAAGAAGCATGAGCAAAGAGACACTGACATCGACCTTCACTGATTTGAGAAAGAATTTTCTCAGGTTGGCAATGCGTTTTCTTCCCAATAGAGAGGATGCCGATGACGCATTGCAGGAGGCTTTCTTCCGCTTGTGGAAACATGCAGACCGGATTGACTCGCGCGAAGAGGCAGAAGCTCTTACGGTTGCTACGGTCAAGAACCTGTGCATTGATGTCCTGCGTAAAAAGGAGCATCTGCCTACGGTGGAACTGGACGAACACCGGGACGAATCTGTTACCGATTCGGCTGACGAGATTCTAGAAAAGGAAGAACGTTTCCGTGCGGTGGAGCGTATCATTGCGCAGAGGCTGACACCGCTTCAGCAACAGATTTTACGGATGAAAGAGTATGAAGGGAGAAAATATGATGAAATAGCCGATATACTGGGTATGCAAGAACCGGCAGTACGTATGCAACTGTCGAGGGCGAGAAAGGAAATTAGAGAATGTTATTTAAAACAGATGGAACGATGAAAAAATACGAACGTACTATCCCACATTGGAAAGAGCTGGCCAGACGTTATTTCGAGGCTGAAACAACTGAGGCCGAGGAGGAAGCGCTGGCACGTTTCCTGGCTACTCCTGCCTCACAAGGCAAGGAATTCGATGAACTTCGTGCCGTGATGGGGTATGCCGCTACCGGACGTGTCTTATATGGCAGGCGGCGCACACGAGGCATACGGTTACGGTATTATGCGGCAGCTATGGTGGCGGGTATCATCGTGTTGGCCACCGCCTGGCAGTTGACGGAAAGTGCAGATGTATGTGTGGCTTACATCAACGGACAGCGCTGTACCGACAAGGAGGTGGTGTTTTCCGAAGCGTTGAAATCGATGGAAAAGGTGAGTCACCGTTTTTCTGGAGAAACAGTCCAGAGTCAGTTGTCGGATATATTTCAGACACTGGAGGAAGGCGAAACGGAATCAGCTGACAAGAAATGAATAGAATAATAGGAGAAGACGATATGATAAGACGATGGATTATGTTATGGATGTGCCTGCTGGCTGTGCTGCCTGTGTTTGCACAGAAAGGAATGCATGTGGAAGACTTGTTTGGGGGACGCTTCAAGCATGATAGACAGGCCGTGGAAGTCCTTATCAAAGGAAGGGAGTTGAAAAAATATCATCTAACCCTTTTCCGCAGTCTGACAATAACCGATGAACCGGAGGTTTCGGAAGAAATAGAAGTACTGGTCAGTTTGGACGCCAAAACGGCAGTTGACAGAGAAGTGGGAAAGGTCGGGAAAAAATTGTACTATGGTTTCTATTGTTTTCCGGGACAGGACGATAATTACCGCTATTTGTTTTATCGGAATGCTGCAGTAGCTCCTGGCAGCAGTAAAAAGACAGAGGTGACTGTGGTGTATATGGAAGGAAAGGTCACACTGGAAGAGTTGAAACGGATGTTCAAGTAAGAGAAAATAAACAAAATACGATAAGAAACATGAAAGAAATGATTTTGCTGGTGGTCACCTTGCTGACCGCAGTGGGCGGATACGCCGAGACCAAAGATTCGCTGAAGGTGGAAAATGTGATGTGTATACAGAAACCGGAGCAGGTGAAGATTACCGAATCGGGCAATTGTTTTACGGTAGAAGTGGAGGGGAAGGAAAATAATCCGAATTTTCGTTATGTCCGTGAAATAGAGATGTCTTCTTCGGACGTGTCGGTGACAAAGGAACGTAACAGCAACTGGGACTTTAATATTCCGTTCAGAAAGCGGACATCGGAAAGAAGGCATCATCAGAATCAGCTGGTGGTGAAAAACCTGAAGATAGGACTTTCCTGCGTGCAGGGTGCTCCCGCGAACATGGATGTCAGCATGGGGTCATCGTGGGAAATTACGACGCCGACAGTAGGGTGGGAGTATTATCCGTGGGCTACGGAGACTTCTTTCTCCATTGGAGTGGCCTGCAGCTGGCGTAATTACCGGATGACCGGAAAGCAGCGTTTTATAAAGGAGGCAGGAAGTGATATGTACGTGGGGAATTATCCTGAAGGGGCCGATATTCAGTTCTCGCGTATCAAAGTGTTCAGTTGGGCTGTGCCGGTGATGCTGACTCATAAAACAAAGCATAATTTCAACTTCAGTGTGGGAGCCATTGTCAACTTCAACACGCATGCCAGCTTGAAAACGCGGTATAAATTGGATGGAAAGGAATATAAATTGACCGACAGCAATATCCATCAGACTCCGGTGACCGTCGATCTTCAGGCTTCCGTCGGTTATAAGACCGTAGGTTTTTATGTGAAATACAGTCCATGCAAGGTGCTTGATTCTACTTATGGACCTGAGTTTAGCGCATTGTCCGTAGGAATCGTTTTGTTCTGAGCCGATAAAAATAAGCCCCGTCCTGAGCCTCCGTTACCAGTTTTGTCTTGCGTAACGGTTGTTCAGGACGGGGCGTTTTTTATAGAAACTGCACGTTAGCGTTTCAATGCAGCAATGCTTTCTTTCAAGGCTGCAATCTTGGTTTCGGCGTCAGCCTGTTTCTTACGTTCCATTTCGATGACGTTGGCCGGAGCCTTGCTGACAAACTTTTCGTTGCTCAGCTTTTTCAATACGCTCTGCAGGAATCCTTCCTGATATTTCAGGTCAGCTTCCAGCTTCTTCAGCTCTTCTTCCACGTTAATCAGGTTGCCCAGAGGTACGGCATATTCAGTTGTACCTACCATGAAGGCAGCTGCTCCGTCCGACTTGCTGGCTACCTGCTTGATTTCTGACAGGTTGCAGAGTTTGGCAATGACAGAAGTGAATTCGGCTACCGGATTTTCTCCGATGACTTCCAGTGTCAGGGCCTCTTTCTGTGCGATGTTCTTCTGCAAGCGGATGGTACGGATACCGCTGATGACCTCCTTCACGGCTTCAAAGCGAGTAATCAGGGCTTCATTGTACGGCATGTCTTTTACGAGGGTCTGCGTCATGATGCTTTCGCCCGGCTGACGGTCGTAAATGTGTTGCCACAATTCCTCTGTGATGAACGGCATGAACGGATGCAACAGTTTCAGCAAGGTTTCAAAGAAGGACAGAGTCTTTTCATAAGTTACCTTGTCGATAGGCTGTCCGTAAGCCGGTTTCACCATTTCCAAGTACCAGCTGGAGAATTCATCCCAGAACAATTTATAGACAGCCATCAGGGCCTCGCTCAGACGGTACTTGCCAAACAGGTCATTGACTTCTTCTGCGGTCTTCGCCAGCATGGAGTCGAACCATTCAGTCGCAAGTTTTGCATATTCCGGCTGTTCGATGTCGGCCACCTGCCAGCCTTTTACCAGGCGGAAGGCGTTCCATATCTTGTTGTTGAAGTTACGTCCTTGTTCGCACAGAGCTTCATCGAAGAGAATGTCGTTTCCGGCAGGAGCTGCCAGCATCATTCCCATACGTACGCCATCGGCTCCGTAACGGTCAATCAGATCCAGCGGGTCAGGAGAGTTACCGAGTGACTTGGACATCTTGCGACCCAGTTTGTCACGCACGATACCGGTGAAGTATACGTTGCGGAACGGCATATCGCCCATGTATTCGTAGCCGGCCATAATCATACGTGCTACCCAGAAGAAGATGATATCCGGTCCGGTTACCAGGTCGGAAGTCGGGTAGTAGTATTTGATTTCCTCGTTGCCCGGATTGTTGATACCGTCGAACAAGGAGATAGGCCACAACCAAGAAGAGAACCAAGTATCGAGGCAGTCATCTTCCTGACGCAGGTCTTCCAGTTTCAGGTTGGCATCGCCCGTCTTTTCCTTGGCCAGTTCCAGTGCCTTTTCCGGAGTTTCAGCTACCACGAAACCACCTTTCGGCAGGTAGTAAGCCGGGATACGGTGTCCCCACCACAGCTGACGGCTGATACACCAGTCCTTGATGTTTTCCAGCCAGTTGCGGTAAGTGTTCTTATATTTGGCAGGATAGAACTTCAGTTCGTCGTTCATTACCGGCGGCAAAGCCATGTCGGCAAAGTGCTGCATCTTCAGGAACCACTGCATGGACAGTTTCGGCTCGATGGCCACGTTGGTACGTTCAGAGAAACCTACCTTATTGGTATAAGCTTCTACCTTTTCCAACAGTCCGGCAGCCTCCAGGTCTTTTTCAATCTGTGCACGTACATCGAAGCGGTCCATGCCTACATACAGTCCGGCAGCCTCACTCAGTGTACCGTTGTCGTTGAAGATGTCGATGGAAGGCAGGTTGTATTTTTCTCCTAACATGTAGTCGTTTACATCGTGTGCCGGAGTCACTTTCAAACATCCTGTACCGAATTCAATGTCTACGTAGCTGTCTTGGATAACCGGGATGACACGTCCTACCAATGGCACAATGACCTTTTTGCCTTTCAGCCACTGGTTTTTCGGGTCTTCCGGGTTAATACACATAGCCGTATCACCCATGATGGTTTCCGGACGGGTCGTAGCGACTACAGCATAACGGCGTCCCTGTGCATCGCGGTGTACTACTTCACCTTCGGCTCCTGTTTCACCGCTCATGTCGTCATCGGCAATATAATAACGCAGGTAATACAGCTTGCTGTGTTCCTCTTTGTAGATAACTTCCTCGTCAGAAAGGGCGGTCAGTGCTTTCGGGTCCCAGTTTACCATACGTACGCCGCGGTAAATCAATCCTTTGTTATATAGGTCTACGAATACCTTGATGACACTCTTGCTGCGGGTTTCGTCCATGGTGAACGCCGTGCGGCCCCAGTCGCATGATGCTCCAAGCTTGCGGAGCTGTTTCAGGATGATGCCTCCGTGTTCTTCTGTCCATGCCCATGCATGTTTCAGGAACTCTTCGCGGGTAAGGTCTGTCTTTTTGATGCCCTGTTGTGCCAGACGGTTAACTACCTTAGCTTCCGTGGCGATGGAGGCGTGGTCCGTACCCGGTACCCAGCAGGCATTTTTGCCCATCATGCGGGCACGTCTTACAAGGATATCCTGGATGGTATTGTTCAGCATGTGTCCCATGTGGAGTACTCCTGTCACGTTGGGAGGAGGAATGACGATGGTGTAAGGTTCACGTCCGTCGGGTTTAGAACTGAAAAGTTTGTGGTCCAACCAGTATTGGTACCATTTTCCCTCCACGTCAGCGGGATTGTACTTACTTGCTAATTCCATGGTTATAATAGTCTTTTTATGTTTATCGTATAATCGGCTGCAAAAATAATAAAACTCCTTGGATTTTAGGGGCGATTCATCCGAAAAGTTCATTCCTCATTGTGCGGGAACAGGTGGAATGTGTAGTGTGGAAAGGTAAAATGGAGGCGTTGGGAAGGGGGTAAAAAAACGCAAGTGCGTTTGGAGTCAAACGTCAAAGAGTTTTTGTCCAAACGCACTTGCGTTTCAAGTAAAACGTCCTTACGTTTTCATCCGAACGCAAAGACGTTTTTGGGAACGTTATTCATAGTCACTCATAGATATATTCCACGTCCGATTTTTTGAACCGCAGAAGGCGGGAATCGTTGGAACCGGCTCCGTTCTTGCTCGGGTAAAGGCCACCCATCGTACCTACATAATACCAGCCTTGTCCGTTATCGGGAGAATACGTGGCCCACAGCATGGCATTGTAATGTCCGTGCTTGATGCCGCTGTCGTTCCATTGTGCTCCTGATCCATACCACACAAGCGGTTCATATTGCTGTTCTGCCTGATTGTACATCTGGATATAAATCAGGTCGGTCATTTCGACGGAGCCGACCGTTACATCGTTCCGTCGGCGTTGACGGCGCTGGATGGTGGTATTTCCGTTCCATGCAGTGGTATGGCTTCCGTCCCACATCAGCCAGATGGTACCACTGGTAGAGTTCAGTACACGTTCGAAGTTTTCCATCGAAGGCAGTTCGTACCCGTCGGGAGCCATAGCTGTAGGTTCCAGCTTGTTGATATGGACGCTTGACGTGCTGTATCCTTCCAGCTTGGCTACTCCGTTGTCATCTATCACCTGCATGCCCTGGGTGGTTTTTCCCTGATACTGCCATTTCCAGAGTTTGAAGAATTCTTCCGGAGTGCAGTCACGCAGATAATCGAAAACGGTCTTTCCTGCTTTTGCAGCCGGATCGTTCGATGAAAGTATCTGGTCGTTGAAGTCCTTTGAATTGCCCATGGCATTGTACTTGCACCACCATACTCCATTGAGGTACGTCACCGGGAGTCCCCAGTTGCGACGGCTCAGCGTATATTCTTCACGTTCCGTGCCGTCATTATTGCAGATTACCAGTGTGGCTTTCTGTACACGTCCGTTGGCTGTGGGGTCATTCGGTTTCCATCCTCCCAAAATGCGGAAGGAGCGGGAATTGTCTTCCCGTGTTGCCAGTTTGATCCAGTGGCCTTCTCCATTCTCATACTCTACGGTCAGTTTTTTAGACTCCGGCAAGGTCAGTACCCCCAGTTCATTGTCGATATAACGGTCAAAGTGGCACTCGTAGCTGTTGTGGTAATCGAGCAGTCCTTCTACTCGGGTCGGGTTTTCCGTCAGAACCACGGTCAGGAAGTCGTCCGGGTAAGTTTGTTGCAATCCCTTCCGGTGGAAGCGTAGTTTGATTTCTTCTCCGGGAACGCCTAAGCGCCATCTGTCTTTCTGTATGCGGAACAGGTTTTTGCCTCTGGTTTCCGCATTGTTGCCTCCCAGTGTCTGTACGGTCAGCGGCATCGGGTCTTGGATGAACTCCAGCTGGTCGTCACAGTCAATGGCCAGTGTCAGTTCGGTAGCTGTATAAGGCAATACAATCCGGTTTTTCGCGTCGTTTACTGTCACATTTTGTGGGAGGGTAGAAGCTTGAGTATCTACTTTCAAAGCCCCGGCTTCGGAAGAGAGGTTGTGTTCGCCTCCGTTTTCCCATTCAATGACTTGGAGTTTCACGCTACCGCTGACAGGGTCTTCGCTGAGGCTCAAGGAATAGACCGTGTTGCGCTTCAAGGTGGAAGGCAGACTGCTTTCTACGGTAGTTTCTTTTCCTTTCTTCACGACATTGACTTGGGCTTTCACATCGGTACCAGTCTGTTCGTACAGGTAGGCCACTCCTTGGGTGCTGGCACTCAGCGCCTCCGGAAAATCAACGCGCTTATCTGTCCGTTCCGTATTTTCCGGACTTGCTACCGGATCCTGCGGGAACAGGAATGTGCGTTGTGCGATTTGGGTGAATGTGATTCCTTTTACCTGGAGGGAACTGTTGGCCGGTAAAGACAAATCAAACCGGGCTGATCCTCTTTCCAGGTCCGTGTGCAACGTACTCTCATTGTTTTTGCCCAAATCCAGCATGCCGGAGAAAAATTCAGAAGCTTGTGTATCTTCCTTGGCATATCCTAAAGTGGTTTTCAGCCATTCTTCTTCTGTCAGACCTTGTTCCTTGAGGGCTTGCAGGTCAAGCTGGCTCGCTGTGTTACCCACGAAGTACAAGTGGCCGGCTTCTTTGTCGGTCTGAAGGGTATATTGGTCGTCCTTTTGAGAGAGTTGCGTATAGACATTAGTCAATATTCCTTCTTCAAACAGGCAGGCTTGCAGGTCTGTGACGCTGTTTTCTCCAGGGAGCGACGTATTTTCCCCTTCTATCTGGAAGGCCTTGATGCGGACACTGACTGTCCGTACAGGGGTACTTCCGTTGTCTTCATTCGGGGTATTTTCATCTTTAGGGATAAAATCGTTATGGCAGGCTGTTGTGAGCAAGATGGCCGAGAGTATCCCGAAATGCTGTATGTATTTTTTTATGTGCATATTTATCTGTAATTGTTTCTTATTCGTAAATGTATTCTACCGGAGTCTTTATGCATCGGATGGTACGGGTCTTTTGGGCATTGCTGCCTGCATACTTGAACCAGTTTCCTTTTCCGGTGCTTTTGGCATATCCTTCTATCATCCAGGTGTTTCCTGCATTGCCGTAGGTGGCAAACAAAATCATCATGCTGGAGAGGGTCGTTTCGTTGTATTGGTGTCCCAGTCCGCAAAGTGTCAGATGATTGCCTTCGTATTCAAAATCATAGAACGAAATCGGACCATAGTTCAGGCCTTTGAAAGTGGCATTGCGTTCTACTACGTTGAAGTTGAGGCGTTGTCCCAGTCCGTTGTTGAAGACTCCGGGGTCGAAGTAAGCTAAGTTGCAGTTGGAGCCCCATGTATAGAAGCGGTAGTCGTCGTAATCCGGAATCTGGTATCCGTCGGGAGCCATCTCGGTGGGAGCCATCGTGCCGAAGTTACCCGTCTGGCTTTGATACCCTTCATAATAGAACTGGCCGTCCTTGTGAGTCAATTTCAATCCATCTGGATTTCCTGCCTGATATTGGTCGCCTAACACTTGAAGGAAGTCTTCGTCCGAACAGCTTCGCAGATAGTCAGCCAGACTGCCGTTGGCCGCAGGGTCCGATTTTATTAAAATCTGGTCACTGAAATTTTTTACATTTCCTCTCAGGTTATACTTGCACCACCACACGCCGTTGACTTGTACCACGGGCAATCCCCAGTTGAGGCGTCGGATGGTATATACTTCCGAATGTCCACCGTTTGCATCCGCAATCACCAGTTCACCGGTTTGTGCCCGTCCGTCTGCTTTCGGGTCGTTGGGTTTCCATCCTCCTAACAGGCGGTAGGTACGGTCTCCTTCTTCTGTCAGCTTCATCCACTGAGCTTCTCCCTCGTTGAAGTTTAAAGAGATGGTTTTTCCCTCCGGAAGGGTAATGCGAGCCAGTTCTCCGTCGATGTAGGTGTGGAAATCACAAAGTCCGTTGTCGTCAAATTGCAGCGCGCCGGTCATTTGTATCGGATTAGGGATGAAGACCAGTACGACACGTCCTGTCTGCACTTCGTTTTTATGTACGTCCAAGTACATATATTCATAGTGGCTTCCCGGCATTTTCTGTTTGCTCGATACTTGGAACTGTGCCACCGGTGTGAGGGAGCGTGAAAGTGGAGTAGGTGTTATGGTGACTCCGTTGGCTTGTCCAAGGACCTTTACTTCCGCTCCGGCTTCTGCTGCCAGTGTCAGTTGAAAATCGCTTTTCCAGTAAGGAACGAATACCGTATCTCCTTGTGCATTCAAAGTCACTCCTTCAGAAAGTTGTGAGTTTTCTTTATCCACCAGCCCTTTGTGGGTGAGACCTGATTCGGAAGAAGAGCCAGTTTCCCAGTCATTCGTCAGGACTTCCACTTTCCAGTTGGAGCCGTTTCCATACACCTTGAGCGTGTAGACGTGGTTGCGTTTCAGTGCCGGAAGAGTAGTCTTCAGCCGGTGCCATCCACCGTGGGTCGTTATCATGATTTCTACCTCATGTCCGTTTGAATTTTGTTCAGGAAGATAGAAAAGCGAAGTCTTGTCATTCTTGAAGGGTTGTTCGCCGAAATCTTTGGTCAGGTCGGTCGTTTCAAACTTCTCAGAGGTTTGGAGTGCATCCTGCTCATAGAGATAACCCGTCAGTGCTACGTTCTTGAGTACGACACTATTTACTTCAGCATCCTCGAACGGTGAATCCAGATCGATGCGGGCCACCGCACGTTTCAGGGATACTGATACCGAAGTATCGTCTGTGCCCAATTCCGTCTTTCCTGTCATTAGCATAGATTCAGAAGCCATGTTTTCGGCGGTGGCTTGTTGCTTCAGAAACGCTTCTAAGGTAGTGACTCCTTCTTTCAGGTTTTCTGGAGTAATGGCTTTTTCTCCGTTAGCCAGGAAGTACAGGCTGCCCTTCATCGGAGCAATATCCAGGTGGCAGATTCCTTCTGCATCCATTTGCAGAGAAGAGAACGTTTCTTTCAGAATGCCGTCTTCGAAATGATAACCGTTGAGGGTATGGATTTGTGATTCTGCATCCGCATCTGTTCCGTTTATCACCCCTGCTTTGGAGAATTTTACAGCGAGCATTCCATGGGTATCCGGTGTTTGCCGGATATCTTCCTGCTGGCATCCGCTCAATAAAAGTAAGCTTGCACTGGTCAGTGCGAGTATATATTTCATCATCATTCGTTCAGGTATTTTTATGGTTTTCTTCTGTTTATTTGTATTGATAAGGATTCTGTGAGCTGTTCAGGTAATCACGTGAGTCTATCGGCATCTGCTGGATGTTGTCTACATAGAAGTTGTTCATCAACTGCTCTGCCCATGGACCGTACGTGAAGGAACTGCTATGTCCGTATCCCATGACGTGTCCCAGTTCATGGAACATGACGCTGCATGCATATCGGTTGAAGTAATGTTCGAACCATCCTCGCTGGTAGGCTCCAAAAGTACTTCCTCCACCCAATCCGATGATTCCGTGTCCGGGATAGACCAGGCCTACCTGAAGCGTTCTGCTGGCTCTCATTTTTCTCAAAACCTCTTCTACCTTTACCAGTTGTTTGTTGTCATCGTAAAGCTGGTGGGCATTGTCATGCAGAATCTGTTCGTGTTCCGGCATGTCGATCATGTAGGTAAAGTTCAGGAAGAGGGCTACCGATTCCCGGCAATGTACCGGGCGGATTCCCATCCAGTTGCCTACCGGACCTCCGTCTTCTTTCTCCGGGTCACCTCCGTAAAGTCCCCAGTAGATGGTCCAACCATGTTTGATTTCCTGCAGCTTGCTCCAGTAAGGGTCGTCCGATTCAATCTTGAGTACGGCTTTACTCAGTTCAGACGCTGTCTTCTTTTGTACCTCAATGTATCGTCCGGATTCTGTGCGGCACATGGCGGCACGTTGCAGCAACGGAATTTCTTCCCAAAAGTCGCCGAAAGCCGGAATAGAATCAAAATAAGCCAAGTCGAAGAATTCTTCACTTACTTGCGGCAGTTGCATTTTGATCAGTACATTGGTCAGCTTACGAGGAGAGTAGAAACGTGTATGCAGCTTTCCTTCTTCTGTGACGGAAACCTGTAATGGCTGGGCGGTATTGAAGCACCGTACAGTCTTGTCGGTATATACTTCTTTCCGTTCTGTATCCTGCAAAATCAGGCCATGCTCACCTTGATTATAGGCTGCTGGAGTGATGAACATGGTCACCGCTTTGTCATCCGGATGATTCACTTGGGTTTCAACCAGATGAATATGGTTGGGGGCCAGTTCCTTCTGCTCGAAACTGTACACCTGCTTTCTGTTTTCTTTCCGGTAGTTGCGAGTTGAGAGATGGATATCTCCGTGAAGGGTCGATCCGTTGCACAAGGGCATGAACAGATAAGATGTCTGCTGGTTTAGTGAAAGGGCGTTCATTGTGCCGTTGCTTTCTCCGCCCAGTTCTCCGTTGCCAGAAAGGGTAGTATAGAATCGCACGTCTCCCAATGCCAGACTTTTGTCTGTGACGGCATAGCTCACATAGGGATTCTGATACGCAAAGTCAAAATCCACCCGACTGACAACTCGTTTCTGGGTCACTTCCTGCGGGATGGAGGCTACTTCTTGCATGCCTTCCTCCGTTTGTTGTTCTACGATGGAGAAAGGAGTTTGTGAATAGAAATATTCAGCCTCCAGCGGTTTCTGCAAGTCTGCCGGAAATTCAAGCCACTCGTCTTGAATATGTTCCGGAGTATGGATAATGGCCCGGTCAGCCGCCGGATTGCCTTTGATGCCTAACACCACCAATCGATACTCTCCTTTGTGAAGTCCTTCGGTATAAATTTCCGAGGTGGCAGCTTCATAATAGCTTTTGATGTTTTTTACTTTGTCACCGTTTTCATTGACAATAAAGTAATACAATTGGTCATAAAGGGAAGTCTCCGTTTCCGAGGCGCGTGAAGAGACTCCTTCATAGCCTTGTTTTTGCAGTTTGAATACAATCCCAGATTTGTTTTCGGTGGAAGATGTGCCTAAGTGTTCCTCCTGGTTACAAGAAACCAATAGCAAAGTGCATAAGAATGCAATAAAAGTAAATTTTCTCATTTTGTTGTTGTTTTCTCAGTAATCATAATCTTTTAAACCTATTCCTATGATCTATAAAAAATAAAGAATTAAATGTTTTGTAGTCTAGTTTATTTATTTCATTAATAATTTTACCCGTTTATGTTTTTAAACGTAATATTCTATTTTTTGTTCGGTCAATTTTCTCTTTATAGTGTTATTTTTTTATTAGAAGACTATATGTTTCTGATTACGAAATAGATAACAGATAAAATAAAAAAGGATAGCAACTTTGGTTTTGCTGCTATCCTGAATGGCTTGATATGTCGAAATATAATTGAAGGATAAAAGTTATTGTTGATATTCGTAAAATACCTTTGCGCCTATCCTTTTAATAATCATGGATTTGTCGGATGGTATATATCCGACAGATTTTGCATATTCTTTCCAGACTGCGATGAGTTCTTTTAGCTTGGCTGGATAAATTTCAGACAAATCATTTTGTTCGGCTATATCTGTTTCCAGGTTATATAATTTCCATGTAGCCCCGTCTCCATGAGGAGGGGTGAGCTGTACAGCTTTCCATTTACCTTGTATCACAGCTTTGTCTTCTTTCATTTCAAAACAGAGTGCATCGTTGGAGTTGCGCAAGGGTGATGAATCTGTGTTTGTGAGTTTTTGGGCAAATGATTTTCCGTATAGAGGAGCCAATGTGGTATTGTGATAAGAGGATGGCCGTTGGGTATGAGTATATTCCAGAATTGTAGGAAACAAGTCAGTGACATGGAGCAGTGTGATATGGTCAATACTTCCTTTTTGGATTATATTCTTTCCAGAAATAATCAATGGTACACAGATTCCTCCTTCGTGGGTAGTCATTTTATAAAGAGAATAAGGCGTGTTGCATACTTCAGCCCAGGCTTCTCCCAACGAAATGAAAGAGCTGGGATTTCCATAATTTGTTAGTTGGTTGTCGTATCTTTTCTGGATAAGTTCCTTGGTGTTTCCAGGATAATTCTCAGGTTCTTTGGGGTTTGCTCCATTATCACTCATGAATATGATTAAAGTGTTGTCCTGTTTATTTTCGTTTTCCAGTTCTTCTAGCACGCGTCCGATACTATAGTCTATATATTCTATCATAGAAGCATAGATTTCCATTTTTCGGCTTTGTTCCTTTTTTTGTTCCTCACTTAGTTTGTTCCATTGTATAGAAGGATTGCTGAGGCCAGTATCAGGAGTTTGTGATGGAATGAGTCCCATCTGCTTTTGGCGATTCAGTCTGGTAGAACGAATACTGTCGTATCCGCAGTCGTATGTGCCTTTTTCCCGGTCTTTCCATTCCGGGATAATCTGTAAAGGATCGTGTGGAGCGGTGAAGGCTAGATAGCCGAAGAACGGTTTGTCTTGAGGGCATTTACGTAGATATTCAATCATTTTGTCAGCATAGTAACGAGTGGAGTAGAAATCATCAGGAAGTTTTTCCACTTTCTTGCCATTGTCCAGGTAGAAAGTGACTGGCTGTTCGCTGTCGGACAAGGCAAATGAATTACAGAAATGACCGGCACCTCCTCCAAGCATGGTAAAGCTCTGTTCAAATCCACGTTCGGAAGGGATGTTTCCTTTTTTGGTACCAAGATGCCATTTACCGGCCATACAAGTATAATAATTGTTTTCATGCAGCACTTCAGCCAGTGTCGTTACGCGCTGGTTGATACCTCCTTCGTAACCAGGTTGCATGTATTGGTTTTCAGCATGTAGGGGAGGCATAGTGCCCAGTCCGTTCTGATGATTGTCCACACCGGTCAGGAGCATGGCTCTTGTGGGAGCACTTAAAGAGGAGGTGTGAAACCGGGTAAAGCGGATACCTTGCTCTGCCAGTCGGTTGATATTTGGTGTTTGTATTTCACCACCGAAGGGTTGTGTGTCTGAAAATCCCATATCGTCTACTACAATGAGTAGTATGTTGGGAGGAACATTCTCGTTAGATGTGTTTTGCGAGTGGGCTGATAATGCAACCAAGCTACTCAGACTGTATAAAATGTAGCGTTTCATGAGTAAAAAAGTTTTAGTCTATATTATTTCTCATCTTGACTGCTGTTGCGATATTCTGTAGGGGTCATTCCTAAGTGTTTTTTTACGTACTGTGCAAAAAAAGACACATTGGGAAATTCAAAATCTACAGATATTTCCTTAATGCTTTTATGGGAATGTCTCAGTTCAGGAATAATATGTTCGATGGCATTTTCATGAATGAGTGTCAATGCATTTTTCCCGCTAACTTGCTTGACGATGCGCGACAGGTACTTGGGCGAGTAGCAAAATAAGTCAGCGTAATAAGTCAGTGTACGGTGTTTACCGTTGTCGGCTGTCAGAGCTTCCATGAATTGCTTGAAGATGAAGTCGGGTTGTTTAACAGGAATATGGTATCCTAGTTTTTCTTTTTCAATGGATTTGCGAGTGGTTTCGGCCACCATCTCGCCATAAAAAGCTGACGCAATGTGTAGCAGGATTTCTTTCTGGTGTTTATCGGGGGGAGTCTGTATCTTACCTTCTATCAGTTTCAGGTATTGATGAAATGTTTCGTTCCGATTTTCTCCAAAATGCTTGATGGGATTTTCTTGTATGTAACATATCGATTTCCAGCTGTATTTCTGAGTTTGGGTCAGCCTTTGGACAAAGCGGTTGGAGAAACAGAATACTTTTACTTTATGGTTGGGACTGGCCATTACCTGGCCTATAATTGTATTAGGCAGACTGATTAGCAGGTCGTTGGCTTGTAAGTGCAGGGTTGCATTGTTTAGCTCTAATTTTACCTCTCCTTCTTCACAATAGAGCATCAGAAAAACTTCCAGTTTTACATTCTTATTTTCTTGGAACACATCCTCCAAGCGTTCGGTCAGAAACATGTAATCGTCAATATAGCTTTGGGCATCGCAATGCACTTGAAGCATTTCCATGTGAATATGTTTAATAATCTCTTCCATAATTCTTTTTTGCAAAGATGAAGATTTTTGGTCAAGGTGCTATGTTTTATTTTCTCTCAAGTATGTCTTATTTTCCATATTTTATGAAATTGACAGAAGGGTGGAGAAAATTGAATATTTCTGTGCGAAAATTGGTTGTCTTCCTTTTTTGCATGCTTGCTACTTTTGCGCGAACAAAAAAAGAAACGAATATGACGAAAAAGATTGGAAAATTAAACGTATGGCTGATGTTGCTGGTTGGCTGTACGATGGGGATAACTTCCTGTAAGACGGAAACCAAAGAAAACACTCAGAAAGGCTATAAACTTGTAACGCTTACTGCAGACACGGATAAGGAAATCATGACCTCATATTCAGCATCCATTGAAGGTATGCAGGACATCGACATTTATCCGCAAGTGTCAGGATATATTGAAAAGTTGAATGTCTCGGAAGGAGATGTCGTACGCAAGGGAGAAGTCTTGTTTGTGATTGATCAGGTTCCTTATAAGGCGGCTTTGGAAACGGCTGTTGCCAATGTGGAAGTAGCGAAAGCCAGTCTGGCTACAGCCGAACTTACTTATAAGAGTACAAAGGAATTGTATGCTAGGAAGGTGGTCTCCAGCTTTAACTTACAGACTACAGAGAATGAATTTCTGACTGCCAAGGCACAACTGGCACAGGCTAAAGCACAGGAGGTGAATGCACGGAATAACCTTTCTTATACAGAGGTAAAGAGTCCAAGTGACGGAGTGGTCGGTATGTTGCCTTATCGTGTAGGGGCACTGGTCAGTTCGAATATAGCTCAGCCGTTGACTACGGTTTCTGATAATGCCAAGATGTATGTGTATTTTTCGATGACTGAAAATCAGTTTCTCTCACTCTCCCGTCAGTATGGAACTACGGAAAAAGCCATACAGAATATGCCTGAAATCCAGCTTCAACTGAACGACGGTTCTATGTACGAAGAAAAAGGGCGTATAGAATCCATCAGTGGAGTGATTGACAAGGAGACGGGTACGGTGGGTGTACGTGCGGTGTTTCCGAATGCCTCCCGTCTGTTACATAGTGGTGCATCGGGCAACGTGCTGATTCCAAGTGTTTATAAAAAATGTATAGTGATTCCGCAGGGAGCTACCGTACAGTTGCAGGATAAAATTTTGGCTTATAAGGTAGTAGACGGGAAAGCGGTATCTACTCTAATAAAAGTAGCTTCGGTCAATGATGGGAAAGAATACATCGTGCTGGATGGTCTGAAAGCCGGAGATGAGATTGTGGCCGACGGAGCCGGAATGATTCGTGAAGGAACACAAGTAAAATAACAGACGATTATGAAAGGAAATATATTCATTAAACGGCCGGTGATGGCCCTCTCCATATCGGTCTTGATTCTGATAGTGGGATTTATATCACTTTATACACTTCCCGTGGAACAATATCCTGACATTGCTCCGCCTACCGTACGTGTGGAAGCCACTTATACCGGTGCCAATGCCGATGCGGTGATGAACAGTGTCATTATGCCGTTGGAAGAAAGTATCAACGGAGTGGAGAACATGATTTATATTACTTCTACAGCGACCAATGCGGGTACGGCAGAAATATTGGTCTATTTCAAGCAGGGAACTGACCCGGATATGGCCGCTGTCAATGTGCAGAATCGTGTGTCTGAGGCTCAGGGACTTCTGCCTTCTGAAGTAACGGCTATCGGTGTCAGTACCATGAAGCGTCAGAACAGTTTTCTTCAGATTAACAGTTTGATTAGTCCGGATAAACGTTATGATGAAACCTTTTTGGCCAATTATCTTGACATCAATGTGATTCCGCAGATAAAGCGTATCCAGGGAGTCGGCGATGTGCAATTGATGGGAGATACTTATAGTATGCGTATCTGGATGAAGCCGGAAAAGATGGCACAATATGGTCTGGTGCCTTCTGATGTGACTTCTGTATTGGGGGAACAGAACATTGAGGCTCCTACGGGATCGTTGGGTGAAAGTTCGGACAATGTATTTCAGTATACAATGAAATATAAAGGGCGACTGAAAAGTGTGGAAGAGTTTGAAAATATAGTGATACGTTCTCAAAAAGATGGTTCCGTACTTCGTGTGAAGGATATAGCTGATGTAGAGCTGGGGCGTGAATCTTATAGTTTTCATGGGGAAGCAGATGGAGTTCCGGGTGTTACTTTTATGGCCTTTCAGGTGGCCGGGGCTAATGCAACCGCTGTGAATCAGGAAATTACTAGCTTGCTGGATGAAATCTCAAAAGATTTGCCTGAAGGCACGGAATTTATTCAGATGATGAGTGTGAATGATTTCCTCTTTGCTTCTATCGACAATGTGATTGAGACGTTGGTGATTGCCATTATTCTGGTGATTTTGGTTGTCTATTTCTTTTTGCATGATTTTAAAAGTACGTTGATTCCTTCCATTTCCATCATTGTGTCACTGATTGGTACGTTTGCCTTCTTGTCTGTAGCAGGATTTAGTATCAATATTTTGACTTTGTTTGCCCTTGTGCTGGCGATTGGTACGGTGGTAGATGATGCCATTATTGTGGTGGAGGCCGTGCAGGCCAAATTTGATGTGGGATACAGGTCGCCATATTTGGCTACCAAGGATGCCATGAACGATGTGACGATGGCGGTTGTTTCATGTACCCTTGTGTTCATGGCCGTATTTATTCCTGTCACCTTTATGGGGGGAACGTCAGGGGTGTTCTACACGCAGTTTGGTATTACGATGGCGGTGGCTGTAGGACTATCTTGTGTAAATGCCCTGACGCTTTGTCCGGCATTGTGTGCCATGATGATGCGTCCTTCGGATACAGAGAAGAGTATCAAGAGTTTTAGCGGACGTATCCGTGCGGCTTATAATGTTTCTTTCAATACTTTATTGGGTAAGTATAAGAAAGGGCTAATGTTTTTCTTCCATCACCGATGGATGGTCTGGGCTTCGTTGGGAGTCGCTTCTGTATTATTGGTGTATTTGATGTCTACTACTAAGACAGGTCTGGTACCTCAGGAAGATCAGGGTACCATGATGATTAACATTAGTACCTCGCCGGGTAATTCTTTGGCCGAGACGAACAAGGTCATGGATAAAGTGCAGGATATACTAAAGGCTACCCCTGAGATTGAACATTATTCCCGTATCACGGGTTACGGGTTGATTTCCGGACAGGGAACGTCATACGGTACGGTTATTATCCGTTTGTATCATTGGGACAAGCGAAAAGGAAAGGAACATACGGTGGATGCGGTTATGAAGCGGCTGAATGAACAGTTCAGTGCCATCAAGGAAGCGCAGATATTCTGTTTCCAGCCGGCAATGATTCCGGGTTACGGAACCGGTAATGCCGTAGAATTGTATATGGAGGACAAGACTGGAGGTGATATGAAGCCTTTCTATGAGTCTGTACAGCGGTTTATTATGGCTTTGAACCAACGTCCGGAAGTGGCTATGGCCTATAGTTCGTATGCCATGAATTTTCCTCAGGTAGCTGTTGATGTGGATGCGGCCAAGTGCAAGCGTGCCGGAATCAGCCCAAATGAGGTGCTGGATGTGGTGGGTTCCTACTGCGGTGGGTCGTATGTCTCCAATTATAATAAGTTTGGAAAGGTCTATCGTGTCATGATCCAGGCTTCACCTGATGCACGTTTGAACCAGCATGCATTGGACAACATGTTTGTACGTAATGGCACGGAGATGGCACCGGTCAGCCAGTTTGTGACACTTCGTTCGGAACAGGGGGCGGAAATAGCCAAGCGTTTTAATCTGTATAACACTATCAACGTCAATGTGAACGTGGCCGACGGATACTCAACGGGTGAAGTGCAGAAAGCTATCAAGGAAGTTGCCGGAGAGATTCTTCCTTCGGGTTATGGTTATGAGTATGGAGGTATGGCTCGTGAGGAAGCCAGTAGTGGAGGTGCACAGACTGTGTTTATCTATACCCTCTGTGTAATCCTGATTTACTTGATTCTGTCATGCCTTTACGAAAGTTTTCTGGTACCTCTGGCCGTCATACTTTCCGTACCTTTCGGCCTGATGGGAAGTTTCCTGTTTGCCCGTGTGGCAGGATTGGAAAACAACATCTATTTGCAGACGGGAGCCATTATGCTGATTGGTCTGCTGGCCAAGACGGCCATTCTGATTACGGAGTATGCCATTGAACGCCGACGGAAAGGGATGGGGATTATTTCTTCTGCCTACTCGGCTGCCCAGGCTCGTTTCCGTCCTATCATCATGACGGTGTTGTGTATGATTTTCGGTATGCTTCCGTTGATGTTTTCTTCTGGCGCTGGAGCCAATGGTAACAGTTCGCTGGCTACGGGTGTCGTAGGAGGTATGCTGGTGGGAACTTTGGCTTTACTCTTTGTGGTTCCTGTGTTCTTCGTGGTATTTGAATACTTGCAGGAAAAGTTACGAAATCCTATGAAGAAAGAGCCTGATCAGCAGATTCTTTATGAAAAGGAGCAGACCTTGATTGAAAAAAGTGTCTTTAATACAGAAAAGTAAATGAATAATATGAACATATCAAAGATAATCGTATGTGGTGCAACGCTCTTGTTGAGCAGTTGCGGAATATATACCAGCTATGAACCACAGACCTCGGTTCCCGAGAACTTGTACGGCGAAGAGGTCACAGTTTCCGATACGGCAAGTATCGGAAACATCCACTGGCGGGATTTCTTTACCGATCCTTATTTGCAGGATCTGATTGAAAAGGGACTGGCACAGAATACGGATGTGCAGACAGCCAGTCTGCGTGTGGAAGAAGCGAAGGCTTCTTTGCTTTCGGCCAAACTGGCCTTTCTTCCGTCGTTTGCCTTGTCTCCGCAAGGAGGGGTCAATACGGTGGAAGGCAGTAAGGCGTCGCATACCTATACGCTGCCGGTGACTGCCAGTTGGGAGCTGGATATTTTCGGCAAGTTACGGAATGCAAAGCGGCAGTCGAAGGCAGCATATTTGCAAAGTGAAGATTATAAGCAGGCGGTATACTCCAGTCTGATAGCTAATATCGCCAATACGTATTACACCTTGCTGATGTTGGATGAACAGTTGGAGATTTCCCGTCGGACGGCAGAGACATGGAAGGAAACAGTGGCTTCCACGCAAGCCTTGATGGATGCCGGACAGGCGGATGAGGCGGCTGTTTCGCAGATGCGGGCAACTTATTATGAAGTGAAAAATTCTGTGATTGACTTGGAAGAACAAGTGAATCAGGTGGAAAACAGTCTTTCTTTGTTGCTGGCGGAAACTCCTCACCAGATAGCCCGGGGAAAACTTTCTGCACAGAGTTTCACGAAGGATTTGTCGGTAGGTATACCACTTCAGCTTCTCTCGAATCGTCCGGATGTGCGTGTGGCGGAACGCGATGTGGAACAGGCATTTTATGTGACCAACCAGGCTAATGCTGCCTTTTATCCAGCGATTACGCTGAGTGGAAGTGCGGGTTGGACCAATTCCGTAGGAGGGCTGATTACGAATCCCGGTAAGTTTGTGACCTCCGCTTTGGCTTCATTGACCGAACCTCTGTTCAACAAGGGGACGCTTATTGCCCGTCGGCGCATCGCCAAGGCACAGCAGGAGGAGGTACTTCTGACCTTCAGGCAGAAGCTGCTGGATGCTGGAACGGAAGTAAACGATGCATTGGTATCTTATCAGACCAGTAAGAAGAAAAAAGATAATTATGAGCAGCAGATAACCGCACTGGAGAAGGCCTTTACCAGCACTTCACTCTTAATGGAGTACGGGAATACGACTTATCTGGAGGTGTTGACGGCTCATCAGACGCTACTCAGTGCACAGTTGTCACAAACGGCTAACTGTTTCAAGGAGATACAGAGTCTTATCAACTTGTATCAGGCACTGGGGGGCGGACAACATATTTAGTTCTCTTTTTTAGTTTCTATTGTGTTGCAGGCGAGTGCCTCTTGACTAGTCTTTCTCATTCTCTCATACTTATATTCATTTTCACATTCATGTTTACAGGGGAAGACAGTCAAGGGCATTTGCTTTTATATTTATAGCTTTTATCGATGATTATTATCGAGAAAAAGAGTTTTTCCGATAGATGGGGATTGGAACCGACGGCCTACCTTTGTTTTCATAATCATGAAAGGAAAAGGGAAATGAAAGAAATGAATTGTTCGCGTGAGTCAGTTGCTCGGTTTCGCCTGATACGTAACTGCATGTTTTTGTCCGGCTTGTCGGTTTTTGCCCAGCTGTATTTGTTTCAACCCATGCTCTCGGAAATGTGCCGGAATTTTGGTGTCAGTCCGGCAGAAAGCAGTCTGTCGGTGTCGGCCTCTACTGCCGGCATGGCATTGGGATTGATTGTTATGGCTTTCAAGGCCGATTCTGTGTCGCGCGAACGCCTGATGGGAGCTTCGTTGTTGCTTTCTTCCCTGTTGACCATCATGTCTGCCTTTATTGACAATTATTCTTTTCTCTTAGTTCTGAATTTGTTAAAAGGAATGGTGTTGGCCGGGGTGTCATCGGTAGCGTTGGCTTATCTTTCAGAGGAAGTAGATAAAGCTATGATTGGGTTGGCCATCAGTTTGTATTTGAGCGGGAATACCCTGGGAGGAATGTCAGGGCGAGTGGCTGCTACGCTGATGTCCGGGTGGGGCGGATGGCAGTCGGCCGTGTGGTCGATTGGTATTGTCAGCCTGCTGTTAGGAGGATTGTTCTGCTGGAAGATTCCAGCTGGGAAAAATTTTTCTGCGGTGTCGGTACCTTTTCGGGAGAAATTGCGTCAGATGCATTTTCTTTTAACCCGGAGTACATTTCTTTCGATGTATCTCATTGCCGCTCTTTCCATGGGAATTTTTGTGAGTATCTATAATTATCTGTCTTTCTTGCTGGAGGCACCTCCTTTTTCATTGCCTCATCATTGGGTGGCACTGATTTTCACCATGTATGTGGCAGGAATTATCGGTTCGGTCGTGGCCGGAGGTCTTTCGGACAAGTATAGTTCGGAGATGCTCTTGCAAGGTACGTTGGGGCTGATGGGAGTCGGGATGGCCTTGTTGCTATGGATGCAGCTTTGGGCCATCGTGCTGGGACTGGGATTGATGACTTTTGCTTTTTTCGGAACTCATACGCTGGCCAGCCGGATTGTATCGGTGCATGCCGGACAGATGAAAAGCAGTGCCACCAGCATTTACTGGTTGTTTTATTATGCAGGCTCCAGTCTGGTTGGTTCTTTTTCCGGCATCGTGTTGTCTCACTATGGGTGGGGGGCTTTCATGGAGTTCCTTTTTGTACTCTTGGCTGTGGCATGGATTATTTCCTTGAGCGTTCTATGGCTGTTTAAAGGAAAGAAAAGTGTCTATGTGTGGATTGCGAGGAAGTGATACGGACAGCGGCCTGCTTTCAAAATTCTATGTTTGAAGGTAGGCCGCTGGCGTGTTTATCAGGTGGGGAGGATTATTCGAATATAACCTTCCCGAAGAATTCCGGACAGTGGAAGCACGGTTTTGGCAAGTCGATGGGATTCCATGACAGGAAGTGTGGCGTGTTCTGCAAGTCTCCGCATTTGTAGAAATTGGCACGAGCAGTCAGTCCTTTGAAGCCTTTCAGCTGATGACGGAAGAACGCTTCCTTGGGGATGCAAAGAGCCAGTTGCCAACTGCATTCTCCCATTCGTTCTTCAAACGGAGCCTTTCCGAGTGAAGTCCATCGGTCTACTTGCTGGAGAATCTCTTGGGGAGCATGAGGTCTGTCGCCCGGGCGTCCGCCACCGATAAGAAGGGTTCCCCCACAGTTACATTCAAAGTTATAATATACGTTTTCTTCCTGGTCTTCCGGAAGCTGGAAAAAGAATTCACAACAGGAGTCTTCCCAAACTCTGCCGTTGTCTTCGGCAGCGATGGCCCGTACGCTTTCTTCTTTTACGCGGTAGTTCAGCAAGATGCAATCGTCGGTGTGGGCCATTCGGAAGGACACCTCCGGGCAGTAGGGAAAATCTTTCCAGTTCACGCAGGAAATCGGCTGGAACTCTACCTGATGCGTATCGAGCAGGGTTGGGATGTCTGTGGCAGCCACGTGGGACTGTCCGGTAATTTCGGGTACATGTAATTCTTTCATGGTGTAAGTATTTAGGATATTGAATTAGAAACTTAATTTTGTTTGTTCAGGATGATAAGGGCGCCGATGACTCCTGGAATCCATCCGCACAGCGTGAGGATAAAGACAATCAGTACCGATCCGCACCCTTTGTCGATGACGGCAAGGGGCGGAAAAATAAGAGAGAGAATCACTCTGATTAATGACATTTCTGTGTGGGTTTTAGAAATTTGAGGGAAAGTTAGGGAAAAGATTTAGAACTGGCAAGGATTTGCTTCAGATTCAGGCAAGGGGGGAGGTAAAAACAAAAATATCCCACCGACGGGTTCGGTAGGATACTCTTAGATTTATACCGGAATACCGGTACAGAATATGCAGTAAACTTTACAACTTTCAATTAAACAAGCTGACATCCTGGCCAGCAAAGGGGTTACTTCCTCCTTATCCGAGCATTACGTAACCCCAAACCATCGGATCTCCCTTGAAGATCTTCTGAATGAAATTTTTCATCGTTTTCATGTTGTTACCCTTTCTTTTTAAATAAACCTTAATACCTTTTCAATTTAACCTTAAAAATATCGTCTCCCGACGAGGTTGAAAACAATCTTATAATCTAAAAAAACAATCTTTCTACTGTGTGAATCATTGAACTTCCGTTCTTGATTACGCTGCAAAGATAGGGCTTTTCTGAATAGAATTCATGCTTTACAACATAAAAATGAAGGAAAACAGCGTTTTATTGATGTAGGTCAAAAAAACGCTCATTTCTGGTGCTTGGAGGCGCATTTGGCGCATACGCCTTTCACGATATAGTTCACTTTCCGGGCAATGAATCCTTCGGGCAGGTCGATGTGCGGAATGAGATCCTGGCTCAGACAATAGGTATTCTGACATACCTCACAATAGAAATGGCAGTGGGCTTCATCGTCGTTGCAGTGGCCGTGGTTGTGGCAGATGCAATATTTGTGGGAGCCACTTCCGTCGTCTACACTGTGGATGAGATGATGTTCGTGGAAGAGAACGAGTGTACGGAAAATGACCGACTTGTCGATGCTGTCGAGTTCCTTTTCCAAAGTACTCAGACTGAATGTGTCGGTTTGTCCGGCAATGGCTTCGTAGATGAGAAGTCGGGTGGAAGTAGGGCGGATGCCAGCCGTTTCCAGAATGAGGGCATAGTCTTCTGTTTTCATAAAAAAAGGATGCTTATCTTGTGACTTGCTGCAAAGATAAGCATCCCTTTTGGCAACCTGGTTGTTTTTCAGGTAGGTTTTTTTATTTGTCCAGACCGAGTTTCTTCTTCAAGTCCTTGGTCAAGGCATCCTTGTGCATCAGAATATAGATGGTTTTGGCACGTACGTAGCTTTCCGACATGTTCAGGTAGCCGCCGAAGTCGTTACGGTTGGTTCCCCAGGAGTTTTTGGTGATGTAGTACTTGGTGCCGTTCTGATCCTTGGCGATACCGGTGAGGTGCATCAGGTGGTCGTCGGTCGTAGTGAAAGTTTCGTAGCCTTTCTGGCGGATTTCAGGAGTTACCTTTACTTCCGGACACGGGTATTCAAACTTGAAGGCTTCGTCAAGTTTTTCCTTGGCATCCATTTTCTGCCAGCGGGCAAAGTCAGTGTCTTTCAAGTCTTCGGTCTTTTCTACTTCCGGATTGATGGCCACTCCGTGTTTGAACGAGAATCCTTTTTCACTGACATCTCCGTCCCAGGCAACGGTATATCCGTTTTCCAGGGCATGGTCTGCGGCCTCCATCATTTCGTCGAGTGGAAGGTTATAAATCTTGGCGTGTTCCCAGTTGTCCGGAATTTCGAGGTCGAAAGCCTGATAATAAGGCTGGTGTGTGAAGCTGGTCAGCATGACGTAGTCTTCCGGATGAATGTCCAGGCTCTGCGCAAAGGATTTCGGAGTATATTCCTTGCCTTTGTAGGTGAACTTTTCAGGAAGTTCTCCCAGGTAAATATCAAACAGACTCTGAATCAGTTTTTCATATTCAGGGCTTTGCTGGCGAAGCTTGATGGCCTTTTCGGCAATGGCTTCCAGGTAAGCGGTCAGCTCTTTGTGGTTGTGGGTAGGTGAGTTGTAGTTGATGCCGCTGTACACCTCTTCCGGAACGATGCCTACCTGCTTGAAGGCCGTAAACCAGCTGGGAGAGATACTTCCCTGACCGATGTTGCCGCGTCCGTGGCGCAGGTAATTGTCCTTCAGCTGGTTCATGTATTTCTGACGGACGATGTACATTTCCGAAAGGTCGTATTCGCCTTTTCCCTGGCGGAGTAGTTCTGCTTCAATGAAGGAAGTGGTGGCAAAGCACCAGCAGGTGCCTGTGGCAGCCTGATTCTTGACCGGAGTCACTTTCTGGTTGACTACGGTAGTAAACTGATAGCCTTTGGCTTCGGGTTGTGCCTGGAGAGAGGCGGAAGCAAGCAATAAGGCTGAGATAAACGCAATTGTTTTCATATTTTCTGTATATTATAGGTAATGAATGAAATTGAGAGATTTAGAATCCGAAGCGGTAATCGTTCCAGTATTTGGCGGTCATTTCGTCCCAGCGCAGCAGGGTAGCTCCGATGAAGTCCTTGGTATAGTCGGTCAGGTAGGCTTTGGCAGCTTCTTCGCCTTCGCTTTTGACCAGTTCGGCATAACGCTGTTCCACCAGTGGGAGTTCTTCCAGTCCTTTCCGTTCAAAGTGCATTTGGTTCTTCTCTAAAATCTTCCGGGCATTTCCCCATCTTACGGTAGCCAGCTTGTTGGCCTGGCGGTAGTGCCACAGGGCTGCATCCAGACGGTAGCGATGGTTGCCGCAAATCTTGAACATTTCAGGAAGGTCGGTAGTGCCACAGAAAATAGGTACACGTGGGCTTTGTCCCGGGTTGTCCATGGCGAACCAGCAGACCCCTCCTACGGCGTCCGGAAGCCAGCTTCTCAACTGGATGACGGTAGAGTAGGCACATTGCGGTACGGCGATGTTTCGGTTGGCTTTCACGCTGCCTTTCTGAAGCGCGTTGTACAGCTGTACTTCGTCGGTACGCATCCACGGATTGGCCCGTGGGCTGGTGATGGTATCCGTTTTTCCCGTTTTCCGGTCTTTGACAACTACTTTAAGGTTCTTTGTCGCACTCCATTCCGTGCCTTCATAGGTCTGTCGCAGATAGGCCATGACATCGGCATTGCTGAGTTTCTTTTCCGGCTTCACACTCAACGGCAGTTCTTCATCGTCCATGCTGAGCTTGAGTGAAGGAGCCAGGGTGCTCAGGATAAAGAACTCGCGGATGCTGAAGGAGCGCATCTTGCCCGAATAGTTCGGACCTCCGTAGGCTTTCCAGAACTTGAACGGTTCTTTTCCGTCCCACAGCTTGAGTTTCTTGGCCACGCTGAACACATTGTCGGAAGCCATGTAATTGCGGGTATCTTTCAAATTGAGGGTACTGATACGTGGAATGTTGGCCGATACGCCTACTTCATCGTCGGGGATACGGACAGCTGCCCATACACCTCCGATTTTATCAGGACCTTCGCCGAAGATTTCAAAGTGCCATACTTCCTGCGGGTCGGCAATGGTAAGGCATTCGCCTGAGTCGCCGTATCCGTATTCCTTTACCAGTTTCCCCATGAGCTGGATGGCCTGGCGGGCGGTAGTGCAACGTTGCAGGGCTACCCGGGCCAGTTCTTCAATCATAAACATGCCTTTGGAATTGCGCAGGGTGTCTCTTCCACTAATGGTGGTTTCTCCCATGGCCAGCTGCTTTTCGTTGAGGCAGGGGTAAGCCGTATCCAGAAAGGCATAAGTGTGTTTGACTTGCGGAATCTGTCCCTTTACGGTCAGGTTGGTCTGGTCAGTGACCGATTCCGTATGCATACGGCCTTGGTAAATGTTCATGACTGTGTCGTTGGCATAATCTGCCGCTGGAACTACATTGACCCAGGTCCGGTACCAGCTGTCGCAGGTGTGACTGGTCATGACGGATCCGTCGGTAGAGGCTGCCTTTCCCACCATGATGCTGGTACAGCAGTCCGGGTCATGAAGCAGCGTCTGCTGTGCCATAGACAGCTGTGAGAATGTAATCCCAATGAAAAATAAAATGCTACTTATTTTCATGTTTTTGTGTTAAAATGTTATTTGTTTGCAAAGATAGAGAAAAATATGTGAATTATCAAAGTAATTCTCCTATGAAAATGCTTCGATAAAACTGAAGTATGCGTACAAAAATATTCATTTCTGGGTGAAAAGTTGTCAGAAAGTATAGACAAATTTACCTCGACACGAACGTGCGGAGAGCTCAGCATGCACGTGATGAGAGGTCGACACGAACGTGACGAGGTCTTGACACGGTCGTGACGAGGTCTTTATGCAAAGGCGGATTAAGTAAAAGGGCGGGATAGTTGACAAAAAAGGCCGTTTCCTTTGTTTTTGTGGAAACGGCCTTTTTGCTTATTTGATTTCGAATTCTTCCTTCATGTCCAGTTCCTGGTTGTGTGCATCGAAGAATTTATATTGCAGGAACGCCAGGTTCTGGTTCGGAATGACCTTGATGCCGAATCCATACTTCATCTGCCATTTTCGTTTCAAGGACATGAGCCCTTGGTTTACGTAGGCAGCCACATAAGGATGGATGTGCAGCGTGAATTTCTTCACTTTCAGCTTGTTGACCAAATAGTCAATCTTACTTTCCAATGTATCGGTGAACAGGATGGAAGGTTTGATTTTCCCCTTTCCGAAACAAACAGGGCAGTCTTCATCGGTAGTGACATCCATCGCCGGACGTACACGCTGGCGTGTGATCTGCATCAGTCCGAACTTGCTCAGAGGCAGGATGTTGTGTTTGGCCCGGTCTTTCTGCATGTTCTGACACATGCGTTCGTAAAGTTTCTGCCGGTTTTCTGCCAGGTTCATATCGATGAAATCTACCACAATGATTCCGCCCATATCTCTCAACCGGAGCTGGCGTGCCAACTCATCGGCTGCGCCTAAATTCACGTCGAGTGCGTTTGCTTCTTGTCCGTTGGTTGATTTGGAGCGGTTTCCACTGTTCACGTCCACCACATGGAGCGCTTCCGTGTGTTCGATAATCAGATAAGCCCCGCTCTTGTAGGAAACGGTTTTTCCAAAGGAGGACTTGATTTGTTTGGTGATTCCGAAATTATCGAAAATAGGAAGCTGGCCGGTGTAGCGTTTCACGATGCCTGTACGTTCAGGGGCAATGAGCGCCACATAATCTTTTACTTCGTTATAAACGGTTTCGTCGTTGACGTAAATGTTTTCGTACGATGGGTTGAACAAGTCGCGCAGCATGGCTACGGTACGGCTTGTCTCCTCATAAACCAATGAGGGCAGTTTGGTGGCCTTTTGTACTTTTGTGATGGTATCTTCCCAATGTTTCAGCAAGACTTTCAGTTCCGCATCCAGCTCTGCTACTCGTTTGCCTTCGGCTACGGTACGTACAATCACTCCGAAGTTCTTGGGCTTGATGCTCTGGAGCAGCTGTTTGAGGCGAGCTCTTTCCTCGCTGGATTTAATTTTTTGTGAAACGGATACCTTGTCATTGAAAGGAATCAATACCAGATAGCGTCCGGCGAACGACAGTTCACAGGTCAGTCGTGGGCCTTTGGTCGAAATCGGTTCCTTGACAATCTGCACGATGACCTCCTGTCCCTGCTGGAGCACACTGGAAATGGTTCCGTCTTTTTCAATGTCGGGAAGCATGGAAGCTTTCGACATGGGATAGAGTTTTTTCCGGTCACTGATGACTTGCTTGAGGTACTTCTGGTAAGAATGAAATTGTGGTCCCAAGTCTAAATAGTGGAGAAAAGCGTCTTTCTCAAAGCCTACATCTACGAAACAGGCGTTGAGGCCGGGCATGAGTTTCCGGACTTTTCCTACGTACATGTTGCCGACCGAGAACGACAGGTTGCGTTCTTCTTTCTGGAACTCTACCAGCTTCTTGTCTTCCATGAGGGCGATAGAAATTTCCTTGGGCTGTACGTCTACTACTAATTCGCTTGTCACTTTTTGCTTGGTTTTTTGTTCTTAATAGGTTGCTAATTACACAAAGAACAAACCTGAAAGACTTTTTGTAGCTTTGCAAGTTTGTTCTTTATTGAAGTCGGACAGACTAACAATTATTTTTTGCTTTTATGTCTGTTCTTTCTCAGTCTTTTTTTACGTTTGTGAGTAGACATTTTATGTCTTTTTCTTTTCTTTCCGCTTGGCATAGCTTCAAAATTTTATGGGTTAATACTAAATGTTAATTATTTTTTTACTGATAGAGTAAATGTTTTTGCAGGTTTGAAAGCCGGAATATTGTGTTCCGGGATGATGATTGTAGTGTTCTTAGAAATGTTACGAGCAGTCTTCTGCGCTCTTTTCTTCACAATGAAACTACCGAAGCCACGGAGATAGACATTCTCATCTTTCGACAAAGATTCCTTAACTGATCCCATGAACGCCTCAAGGGTTGCCAATACTGTTGCCTTGTCAATTCCTGTGTTCTTG
>ULMR01032160.1_pt1 | contig 39706 bp, 40 predicted proteins | sample 1951711 | NCBI WGS metagenome assembly ULMR01 (sample SAMEA4835556, study PRJEB28245) | human gut metagenome | biome: gut microbiome; material: fecal sample | place: Denmark | collected 2008 | reverse complement strand
AAGAGGATGCATCATTTTGACACACCCTCTTTTATTCACCATACCGGTATAAATCCCTTCCTTATTTTAGGTCGTGGTTCATCATTCGGTATTCTGCGAGTTTCTCATATTTCGTACCCGGCTGGCCATAGTTGGCGTAGGGGTAGATGGAGATGCCGCCACGTGGTGTGAAGATGCCCGTCACCTCAATGTATTTAGGTTCCATGAGGCGGACAAGATCTTTCATGATGATGTTCACGCAGTCCTCGTGGAAGTCGCCGTGATTGCGGAAGGAAAAGAGATAGAGCTTCAGGCTCTTGCTCTCTACCATGCGTTCGGCAGGGATATAGCTGATGCGGATCTCCGCAAAGTCGGGCTGTCCTGTGATAGGGCACAACGATGTGAACTCCGGACAATTGAATCGTACCCAATAGTCGTTGCCGGGATGCTTGTTGACAAACGTCTCCAGTACTTCCGGAGCATAGTCCATCTTGTATTTTGTCTTTGCACCGAGGGCCTTCAGTCCCTCTTCCTTTCTTGTGTCACTCATAATTAGTTGATGCTGAATATTTTCCAAATACTATAGTCTACGTCATTGTCGTACACATCTTCACCCTCATGGCTCTTCATCAGTCTTACCACACGGCAGGTGACGGGCAGTGCCACCACCTCGTAGAGCGTCTTGAGGATGACCTGTGCGATCATCAGTTGGGGCAGCTCGCTCCAGGGCACCACTCCTCCGAGGGCGAGAGGAAAGAAGATCACGGAGTCGCACGACTCGCCTGCAATGGTGCTCAGCACGGCACGCAGGGAGAAGCGGCGTCCTCCGTCGCGTATCTTCATCCGGCTCATCACGTAGGCATTGGCAAAGCTGCCAATGATGAAGGCCAGGAATGAGGCCATGGCGATGCGGGGAGCAAGGCCGAAGATGGCGTGGAAGCCGGCATCATTGTGCCAGTAGGACGCTCCCGGGATCCAGTCGCACAGCGCACCGAAGGCAACGAAGAGGAAGTTCATGGCGAAGCCCGTCCAGATGAGGAATCTTGCCTTGCGATAGCCCCACACCTCACACACGCAGTCGTTGATGATATACGAAATGGGAAAGACGATCAGGCCACCCGTCAGACTGATCGGTCCGGCCTGAATCTGCTTTGTCTCGAGAAGGTTTGCCGCGATGAGGCAAACACAGAAGAGGATGCTGAAAAGCATGAACAGCACACTCACAGTCTGTTTGTTCTGTTGCATTGTCTTGTTTTTAAAGAGGTTAATCAAGCACTCTGTTTATAAGGATGTGCAAAGGTACGAATAAATATGGAATTATGCCGTACCTTTGCCCCATTATTTCTATACGGCTTGTGAGATGAGCCAGCTAACGTAGGCTATGAAGCTCGCTGCGAGGACGGCACCTTCCCACCGCTGGATGCGCAGCTTGGTATAGGAAAAGAGCCAGAGCAGGACAATGGAGAGTACCATTACGGACAGGTCGGTATTGGTGATGCCCTCCAGCGTCATGGGGGTGATCAGTCCTGTGATGCCGAGAATCATGAGAATGTTGAATACGTTGCTGCCAAGCACGTTGCCAATGGCGATGCCTGAGTTACCCTTACGGGCAGCGACGACGCTTGTCGCCAGTTCGGGCAGCGATGTACCGCCTGCCACGATGGTCAGTCCGATGACGGCATCGCTCACGCCCAGGCTCTTCGCTATGGCCGAGGCGTTGTCAACGAAGACGGAGCTTCCCAGTATCAGGCAGACCAGTCCGAGGATGATGAAGATGACGGCTTTCACGGTATTGACTTCCTTGGCGGGCTGAGCCTCGTTCTCATCTTGTGGGGCTGATGCGTTCTGCTCTCCGTTTTTTACTCCCTTTACGGTCGTCACCATGAAGAAGATGAACAGGACAAACATGATGGCTGCGTCTATGCGTCCGATATGTCCGTCGATGCAGAAGATCATCAGTAGGGCGCTGGCCACGAGGGCGAACGGGATGTCTCTTCTGACGGTGCTTTTCAGAATGGTGATCGGGGCCACGAGGGCGGCGCAACCTACAATGAGCAGGGCGTTGAAGATGTTGGAGCCGACTACGTTGCCTATTGCCAGGTCGCTCGTGCCTTTCAGGGCCGAGATGAGGCTCACGCAGAATTCAGGCATCGAGGTGCCCATCGCCACGATGGTCAGTCCGATGACGATTTGGGGAATGCCCATTCGTTGGGCAAGTCCCACGCTGCCGTCGGTCAGTCGGTCGGCACCCCACAGCACCACTACGATGCCTATTACGAGGAGCACCCATTGTAGCCACGCCGATTGGGGCGCGAATGAAAACAGAATGGTTGTTGTCATGTTCTTAAGCTATTTCCGGGCTGTCATCTACTGTATGCGAGCCGGTAGAAAATCTGCCCAGTTGCTGGGAGCCGGATAGACAGTGGCCCGTGGACAGGATGTTAAGCCCTATTAGTCCGATAAATTTAATGTTTACGTTGCAAAGATACGAAAATCTTTGGAGAGTGGCAGGGATGATGTGGAAATAACAGTATGTGATTGTATACAAAAAGAGCCCGTGCATTCGCATGCACGAGCTCCCTAGAACTAAAACAATCACACAATAATCTATAATACTTCAGTCTTTATGTGTTTTATAGGACTTAGACTAAAAATCAATCTTTACACAATCTTTCCAGCAATCGGTGTGCCTGGTGGAGAATTCTGTCATTGTGTCATCCGTACTGACAATCCGTCATGCCTTTTGCTGGCTTCCGGGCAGGTCCGGGTGTTGTTTGTGAAAGCATGTATTCAGTCTTTGTCCTCTGGTGTTTTGCCGTCAGACAATTTAAGCTCAGCCGGCAATGAGCTGGTCGAACTTGGTCTTCAACATGCCGTAGGGCAGGGCACCTGTCTGGCGTTCAATGTTGCCGTTGATGTCGATGAAGAATAAGGTAGGGACCGACATGATGCGGGCAGCCATGGATAGATTCTGATTCTTGTCCACATCAACTTTCAGTACCTTCACTTTACCTTGATATTCGTGGGCGAGTTGCTCGACGACAGGTGACAACGCACGGCAGGGACCACACCACGTAGCATAAAAGTCGATCACGACAGGCGTCTTGCCTGTAAAGTCATATCCCTTCAGATAGGGCAGATAGTTGTTGATATTTTCCATAATTACTTGTTTTACTGATTACGATTGCAAAAGTAAGGCCAAAATGATAGACTAACAAATGATTTTTCCTATCTTTGTATAGATAAAATCTATCGTATGACACTGCAGCAACTGAAATATATCCTCGCCATTGACCGTCATCGCAATTTCGCCAAGGCTGCCGAGGTATTGGGTGTGACGCAACCCACATTGAGCTCCATGCTTTCGAAGCTGGAGGAAGAACTGGATGTGCGGCTCTTCGACCGGACGAACAAGAGTGTCCGGCCAACGCTTGTGGGTGAGAAGATCATCCGGCAGGCCAGGCGTGTCTGTCAGGAGACGGAGCGCATCGGCGAGCTGGTGGCCGAGGAACGCGAGGAAGTGTCGGGGCAGTTGCGTATGGCCATCGGTCCGTCCATCGCTCCCTATGTCCTTCCCCTGTTTATCAGGCATTACACGGAGGATTATCCCGACGTGACGTTGACGATCGATGAGGTAAATGCCGAGGGAATGGTCCACGGCTTGTTACAGGACGAGAAGGATGTGGCCATCGCTACCGGTGGCCTGATGCAGGACGGCCTGTTGGAGATACCGCTCTATACCGAACGCTTCTGGGTGTATCTGTCTGAGGAGTGCTGGCGTAAGCTGCCGGTCTTCCGTCCTGAGAACCTGGAGCATGAGCAGATGTGGATCATGAAGGATGTGCAGTGTCTGCGCGACAGTGCCTTCAGCTTTTGCAAGGGTCGCAGCAAGGGCCGGCAGATCTACGAGGCCGGCAGCATAGAGACCCTGATCCGTATTGTAGATGCCAATGGAGGATTCACCATCATTCCCGAGATGCAACTGGCTTTCCTCACCGAGCGGCAGCGTAAGAACGTGCGTCCTATTGACGGAGATTATCTTTCTTGGCGCCGCGTGTCGTTGTATGTCAAGGACGACTATGTGCGTCAGCATATGCTCAACTCCGTAGCCGATACTTTCATGAAGTTCATGCCCCGGGATATGATGGATGCGCATCTGGTGAAGTTTGGTGTCAAGCTGTGAAAGGACACGCCCGAGATGTCATAGCGGCTGCTTGGCATCTCGGGTGTGCATTCTATCCGCAAAGCGAGGGAAGCGGGGCTTTACGGGTGTCGTGTGCTTATTTGGATTGGGATGAGTGTCTTTTGCTGTACCAATATAATACGGTCGACAAAATCATCAAACTTCCTATATAGATGTAGTTCTTGGTGGTTAAGTCTCCTCGGACATTGGCTGCAATGTAAAATGGTACGGCACAGAACATCACAATAGACAAAGTCCTTGCCAATTTGGAGAAATACCATTCCTTGAATGCCTTGTTTATGACTTCTTCTGTCAGGAGGGGATATTGCTGTTTGTAGACAAATTTCTTGGCGGCAAAGTCTTTGCTGAGATGCCGGCCAATAAAGAACCATATGGCAGCCCATAGGCAAAAGAAACCTAAGGAAATGAATCCATTTGTTTCTTCGTCGATGAAATAATCGACGGGATAATCCTTTATATATAAATAGCTCGCAAAGAGCACCACTACGAATAGCATCCATACGATGGCGAATACTAATCCTATTTTATTGTCTCTGTCCATAATCAGTCTATTTTAAAGTCCATAATTTGTCTATTTTAAACAAGCAGCTACAGAACCGACGGCTGCGGCACCTCCGCCAACCCATACATTGAGACCAGAAGACAGCAAACCTGTATATGCCCAGTAGGCATCAGCAACAGCTACTTGTTTCCAATCAAATTTAATGCAGTATATATTGCATTTAGTCCATCATTGTGGATTTTCGCGAATTGCTTACCTGTTTCTATTAGCTCGTTCTGTTATAGGCTGTTGAGAGGCTTCGTTGTCAGAAGAACAAACTGTAAAAACAAAAGCTAGAATAACGGGAAGTAACAAAAGATTTTTTCATAAGGCAATTAATTTAATTAGTAGAACTATTGCAAATATATTAAAAGATTTCCATATAACCAAATTATCTTGTAATAAAATGTGTTATTTTGTGAATATATATATATATATATTAATTATCTTGATAATAATGATTAGGGCCATTAAGAGTGACATAGGATCAAGAGACAGGAAAGAAGCCCGGCAGGTTGTGCTTGTTCGGAGAAAGTGCTGTGCCACAGTAGATGATGGTGGCTCCCACAATGCGGCTCCCGTCGCCATACCGGAGGCATTCACATAGGCAGCTGGCCTGTCTGTGGCCTGTGGCCGTCAATCGTCTTACATTGCCGGATCCCCCGTGCCGTATAGATTTTCCGGAGTGTGTGTCCATCTTCATTTAAATCTTCAGGGGTCTTCAATATAGAAGCTAAAAGATTTAAATGTGGTGGATACTTATCTGAAGTGTTTAGTTCTTTTGCTACTTCAGAAGCTAATTCAATTATCTTGTTGTCTTCATTATCTAACTGGATAGGCTGCATATAGTTTAGTTTATGTTTTCACGAAAAAATGCTTTTTACCCATATACACAAATTTTATGTAGAAATAATAATTTTCATAGACACTTCTCGAAATAATCACTAATTACAATATATTTTTCACGCTGTCCAACAATCTTGTACACCTACAGTCTTATCTTTGCAGCGATAAATATTAATTAGATATGGAAGCAAGTAAATATTGGATCTCATTACCTGAGCCTTGGACTCAGTGGGACAACTGCTTTATGGCAGCGATAGGGATTATAGGTGTAATGGCAGCGGTAAAGCTCTGTGAAGATTACTACAACGCCTTTCATGACCGATAGTCGAGGAAGGACAATAGGCGATTTTACTGCAAGAGCATAGCGGCTGTGCTTCTCTTCCTATTGCTTGCAATAGCAGGGATGAAACGAACAATAGAGCATATCGACATAAATATTTAGCATTATGGAACAAGAAAAATCAATGAACTGTACAAAGGCACAAGCCTCTGTCATGTGTAAGAAAGATTGCCCGAGTAGTGACAATGAAGAAAGCAAGCTGGCTACTGAAAGCAGTTGTGAACAGATTAGTACAAGGAATGGTTATCACTGGTCGGCCTTACGCCTGCCATGGTTTGCTCTCTGCATGGGGCTTGTCTGTCTCAATGCCAGCTTGCTGAACCAATGGATATGGGTTGGTACTATATCGCTTGGATGTATGCTGCTGGCTGACAGTACCTTTCACTTCCTTAGTTGCTTGATCCGTGGTAAGCTCTCGAGCTCACTGTTATCATTATATTATATGGCTGTCATAGCCGTAACCGATTGGTACATATATTTATCTGTAGATTCTATTGTTAATCATTATATAGAGAAGTTATGAAGAAGGAATTAAACAGTATTGTTGCATCGAATGTGGTAAGCCTTTCGCCATTACAAGAGTATCAAAGTTCTGACATTCTGAGTATTGCCAGTTTGCTCAAGGGCATAGCCAATGACAAGATGAACGTCTTTTGCAAGATTCTTATGTCAAAGAACCCTATGTTCATAGACGTTTCTGTTCACAGCCAACGTAACAAGATTGAGAAGATTATGGATGAGCTTTTTAGGTATGATGTCTTTAAGTCAAAGGCTGCCTTTCATGCGGAAGCAGGTCTTTTCATTGTTGTGGCAAACGGAGCCGACTACAAGGCTATTAGTGACCTGCGCTTCTTCAAAAAGCGATTCCCCCATACGCCTTATGTGTATAAAGAGGCCTTCGATATGCCGGACGATGAAATCCGACTGATAATAGTCTTGGGAGGCTTGAGGAAAAATGATTGTACAGAGAAGGTTTCGACGCATGCAGAAAAAACTGGGCTCAACACCAGGATGAGAAAGAAATCCTTCACCCCAACATCGGACAAGATGGTTACCAGGCATCCGCACAAAGGATCCCATCGCAATGCAAAAATAGAAGTTAATTTGTTGATTATTAGTTAATTAATTAAGAAAAATGGAAAATGAGATAACGTCAAAGGTCATCAGCCTGGCACCTATGTCAGGTCTTCAATCCAAAGAGGTTGAGAGTATCAAATACTTGTTCAATGACATCAGGGAAGACGACGATGATTGTCTATTCTTTGACAAGCTTATTCATTCTGTCCACCCCTTTATCATCGATGTTACTGTGAGAGGGAAAAGAGACAGGATAAAGATGGCTTTGCAGGAACTGGGCAAGTATGACATTTTCAAGACGGGAGAGGTATTCAAAGCAAAGGAGGTGTTCTTCTATATCCTTTCCAACAAGGATACGTTGATCATGTATGAGTTGGAGGCATTGACGGAGTTTGCCGATTGCTTTAGTGAAAGATTCAACTGGTGGTATAAGCCTGTCGATATGCCGAATGATGAAATCCGTCTTGTCGTTGCATTGGGCGGATTAGAGAGTGGCAATATAGGCAAGTCCAACATAGGTGCAAAAAATTAAGATGATACGAAGAAACAATTAACGCAAGATCAAGAGAAAAACTTAATTTCCTCACTCCAGATGAAGTCGTTTACAAAAAGACTTCGCAAATTTGCACTTGCTAATGAACTCCGCCATAATTAATAATTAAAATAGTAAAATTGAGTATTAACAAACAACTTAGAGAACTGTATGTCAACCATATTGATGGTCTGAATACAATGTATGGTCAGCTTGAAAGCCAAAACATTGAAAACTACACGGCGCCTTACCTTATTCATATTTGGGAAGACGAGTATCTTAAAGCCGCGAAGAAGGTTATGATCATCGGGCAGGAAACCAACGGATGAAATGACATTTGCGTCAGGAGCGGACAAGATGTCGATGAGGTAATAACTACATACAAAGACTTCGACTACGGCAGTAACTATCATACCCCTTTCTGGAAATACGTCGAGATTATCAACAAGATGATTAACGGCGACGACACGCCATACAATCATTCCGTTGTCGTAAATAATATCAACAAATTTGGAAAGGGCGACGGCAATGGCCGTCCCGATGACTTGGTGACTCAGTTCGAGAATAAATATTTTAATGTCTTGAGGGATGAGATGAGAATAGTGCAACCGGATGCGTGCATCTTCCTTACTGGTCCAGACTATGACAACGACATCAGACAAAAATTCCCCAACGCCAGTTTCTCGCCGGTTGAAGGCTATAAAACGAGGGAGCTGGCCAGGGTCTCTGCTGCCGGCCTGCCGCTAGCATTCAGGACCTATCACCCTGGATTTGGGCAGCGTTGCTCAGAATGGTATGAGCAAGTGTTGTCGACCATCGTCAACGTGATTTGACATACAGCCTAATGAATCTCAAGGAAAGCAAGTTACCCTTTGGTGGCCTGCTTTCCTTCATACAGCTTGACAACATTCTTGGCTTTCTCACGAATGTCTGCTCTTACGTCAGCAGGGCTGACAACCTCCACGTCGTCGCCGAGCATCATGATGGACTGCAGGAAGTCAAAGGTGGGCCTTACATCGTAAGAGAAGTCACAGCTGTTGTCCTTATTGACCTTAACCTGCTGTGACTGATGAAGCGGGAGACTGATAAGATATTTTTGAGTGGAAGGCTTTTTGACATTTAGGACAATATGCCTGACCGGTACGTTGCGGTCTGCTATCACCCCTGCGCAACCCTTATAGTATTTCTCTAGGGAGAAATTCTTCGGCAGGACGAACTTTCTGCCGGTATGCTTCAGGTCTATTATGCGGTCAAGACCCAGAGAGAAGACAGATTGCGTATTTTCTTTCGCTCCAATCACATACCACCTGCTGCGGAATATCCTCATTCCATAAGGCATGAAGGCATATTCTTTTGGGAGTGTCTCGCTGTAGAAGCCTTTATATGTAATATCCAGCACCTCATTTTCTTTCATGGCATCAATAATGTCTGAAAGATATTCACGCCCGGATGGCACACTCTCAAAAATAATACGGTTCTCAAGGCTTCTGTTCATTGTCAGCTGATTGAAAGTCGTAAATGAGTCTATCAACCAGTCTTTCGCAGCTTCTGATGATAAGGAGTCTTGTTTGAGGGAATACTTCCTGCTCTTTTTGTCATAAACGATGTTTATACCCAAGATTTCTCTTATTGCATTCCTATTGTAGTTGAACGTGCTTCGTGGAAGTTCTTCTCCGAAAGACAAAGAAGACCTTGACCATGCTTGGGATATCTCCTTTAATGTCATCTTGCTCTTACTATCCAGCAGGTTGATAAGCCAGACATATATTGCCATTGATGATCTTGCCATACTTATATGTAATTGATTCAAATTCCGCAAGTGAATAAATCACGATGCGAGTTTATAAATATTCGATAATTGATGGGACTTGGGATTTTCACTAATAAGTGCCGAAAGAAGTCCGCATGCATCTGCAGAGACAAGCTCTTCAATGGCAAGAATGGTGTCCAGTATAAGTTTCCATATCTTGTCAGGAACAGACAGCTCAAGGGTTTCGGAGGAGACTTCCCTAAAGATTCCTCCGATGCTCTCATAGGACTCGAACCTCTTCACGGTACACAGTATGTTGTACTGCATCATCGTGAGAGTGAAGCTTGCAATCTGTGCGGAGAAGTGAACCGACTGGCATTTTCCCAGATTGAGCAGTCCCTTCATGTCGTGATATGCGACTTCTGTGGCCCATCTCATGGAGTAAGTCCTGTAAGCCTGAAGGAAGCCGAGGCTAAGGTCAGTTGTAAGAAGCCCGTTCCATTGTCCCTTGCGGCCCCGCTTGCAGAAGAAGAGCTGTACTGTCGTTCCGGCGAACTTTGCGTCTATAGTGCAGTATGTGCACCTGAGGGGGTTGCTGTGCTTGCAGAGTTTCTTGGCATGGAGCTTTCTGATGATTTCCTTGGCGGTAAGGTTCCCGTATTCAGTCTGGTATCTGGTCTTGCCGATTTTGATCATGCCGATAAGGTTGCAGTGGATATGACGGCTTGTGATGAGCTTAACGAAGTCGGAGTTGGTGAACCAGCTGTCCACGAGAAGATAGTCAAAACGGATGCCGCGCTTTATGGCTTTGTCCGTCTTCTTCATCAAGTATTCGTCCGTCCGCTCCTTGATGGCCTGCCCGTCATGATTCTCACTGAACTGTGCTGCCTGCTCAGCCTTCGTAAGTCCCTGCTTTCTGTCAACATTCTTGTATTCCTCGCCATGGAGGGAGAAGTCAAGCATCAGCTGGCTTACGCCGTCGGAAAGCAAAAGGGTAAGGCACTTGAAGCCAAGTAGACTCTTGTGGGTCACATGAGAGTATATGCGGCCGATAAGCTCGCACTTCCTTCCCGTCTTGGGAGCGTCCGTGTCATTGATGATCAGGCATACGGGCTTGTCGTGATTGCTCTCTGTCTCACGGTTGATTTTCTTGATCAGCTGTCTGTTCATTGAATAGAGCAGCCGGCGCCATTTGATGTTTCCATTATTCATAAAACGATAGAACATGTCCTTTTCACAAACAAACAGATTGCGTAATCCTGAGTCAAGGTATCGGCTGACATTCTTGACCAGGAAGAACGGCATGAGGATGAGCAGTGTCAGGACCTGCAGGTTGGTAAACTTGCAGTTCTCACGTTTCTCAGCCCCCAGCTGTTTTGGACGTATGTTTATGTGCTCCATCACGCTCATAATGCTGTTAATTACACGGTTGTTATCTTTTTCTGAGAAGAAGCTTCTCAGATCTGATAAAATATTTGTATCTTTGTTTATGGCTTTGAGGTTTGAACTTTATTTTTGGGCGATTATGAAGTTACTCATTTTCAATGAGTTATCCAAACTTCAACCCATTTTTATTCTAAAATTACATTAAATCATGCATCTGCTTAGGCACTTGCGAAACTTCAGTTTATAATATTCGGTTGCGAACTTTCTAACAGACGGGTGCAGAGAGAGTCCATCGGTTTTTGTAGAATCACTCACCTATGATAGTGGCCACGATGCGGCGGGCACCTCCATGGCGGCGGAACTCACAGAGGTAGATGCCTTGCCAGGTGCCTAAGGCGAGCCGTCCGTTGGTGATGGGGATGGTGACCGAGGGTCCTATAAGAGAAGTCTTGGCATGTGCGGGCATGTCATCGTCACCTTCGAGGGTGTGCTGGTAATAAGGCTCGCGCTCCCGCACGAGACGGTCGAAGATGTTCTTCATGTCTATGCGTACATCCGGGTCTGCGTTCTCGTTGATTGTCAGGGCAGCCGAGGTGTGCTGTATGAAGAGATGGAGTAGTCCCGTCTTGGGCAGTGCAGGAAGTTGCCGCATGATTTCCCTTGTGACGAGATGGAAACCGGCTGATGCCGGCTGAAGTGAGAAAGTGGTTTGCTGGATCATATCTATGTTGTCTTTGAGTGCAAAGAGAGAAATATGTGTGGAGACGGCTGTTGGGATGTCCGAGAGCAGGCAGGGTTGCTTATGCTCTGTGTCCGGTCATCATCTTGTGCAACTGGATCCCCCGTGGCGTATAGATTTTCCGGAGCGTGTGTCCATAATAAAGCATGCCTACACTGTCGGCTACGAACCATCCGATGGGGATGGACCACCATATACCGTTGACACCGATGGAGGGTACGGCTGCGAGCAGATAGGCGAGCAGCACGCGCAGACCGAGCGACAGCACGGTGAGCACCACAGACATGGCGGGCATCCGGATGGCGCGGTAGTAGCCGTAGAGGAGAAACAAGATGCCTATGCCGGCATAGAACGCGCCTTCGATGCGCAGATAGTCGGCCCCGATCGCTATGATCTCTTTCTGACCGGGATCGACAAAGATCGTCATGAGTGGTTCGGCCAGTATGAATACTATCGCAGAGACGGCAATGGAAAACAATATGGTCATGACCAGCGCACGTCTCACGCCACGGCGGATGCGGCCGGCCTTGGAAGCTCCGAAATTCTGGGCGATAAAGGTGGAGAAGGCATTGCCGAACTCCTGTACGGGCATGTAAGCGAACGAGTCAATCTTTACAGCGGCCGCAAAGGCTGCCATGACGGCCATGCCAAAACTGTTGACCAGTCCCTGCACCATCAGAATGCCGAAATTCATCACCGACTGTTGTACGCAGGTCAGCGAGGAGAAGGTGACGATCTCGCGGATCGTATCCTTGTTGATTGTTGTATCGGCAGCTTTGGGCAGTAGTTCAGGATGGGTCTTGATGATGTATGTCACGATGCCTGCCGCTGCCACGGCCTGTGAGACGACGGTGGCTGTCGCCGCTCCTTCCACTCCCTGGTGGAGGAGAAGAATGAAGACGAGGTCGAGCAGGACATTGAGTACTACCGATACTGCCAGAAACCAGAGGGGTGCGCGGCTGTTGCCCACTGAACGTAACAGCGAGGCGCAGAAATTGTAGACAAAAGAAAGGATGATGCCACTGGAAATGATGATAAGATAACAGCGCATCAGTGGATAGACATCGCCGGGTACACTCAGCAGCCGCAGGATGTCGTCTGTCCACAGATAGGCTGCCACATTGAGTGCCAGGGTCACGGCTCCAGTGAGGATCAGTGAGGCGAAGACGCTCCGGCGTAATGCCGGCAGGTCGCCGTTGCCGAATTTCAGGGAGAACACGGTACCGCTACCCATGGACAGCCCGAGGATGATGGAGGTGATAAACACCATGAGGGTATAGGCGGAGCCGACCGCTGCCAGGGCCTCGGGTCCGATGAGGCGGCCGACAATGAGTGTGTCGGCAATGTTGTAGCATTGCTGCATCATTGCTCCTGCAATCATCGGTAGGGTGAATTGCAGCAGCGTGGCTGTTATTTTACCTTGTGTGAGGTCTTCACAGTTGTTCATCTGTGCTGTGTTTTGAAAAGACACGCAAAGGTAATTAATAAAACGCAGACATGAAAGTTTACTTCGGATAATATTGATGGTGTGGGTGAGATGAATAAAAAATGCTTGAGAGTGGAGCCGTGTCGAACGATAGCGGTGTTTTGAGACAGCAATGATTTTACGTTTCATCTTGCATTGATTGTGGTAAGAACTTTTTCTTTCTGATATCAATAGGTGTGATTCGGATAAAGGGCCTTGGCAGGAATATACGATGCTTCGATGGGTATGATATTATGTCGTGTAAAGAAATGTTGTGCCACTTTATTAACCTTTTGTCTTTTTAAGACAATTTCTTGTCTGATATCATTCGTCTCAATACTGTGATCGAACGACTGTGGCAAGACCTTCGGGAATGAGAAATTGAAGGATAAAGGCTGTCTCTGTTCATGCCCTGACAAGTTTTGACTCTCGTTTTCATGTCGCTTGGAGTGGATAAGGGGAAAAGAAGGAAGGATATAAGCAGGCGTTAGCAATATTCAAAGAGTGAAATTCTCCGTTCGGTGTTTACGATATTTGGCATAAACACTGCAAAATGATAAAATATTACTAGAAATTCGTGACAAAAAGAAAAATTTTATTTTATTTTGCTTGCGTATTTATATTTTGTGCTTATCTTTGCATCTGCGTTTTAGCGGAAAATGTTCCGTTGGTTGTGAAAGGGTGGCAATTTCAAAGTTGGATTCTTTTTCGCCGATGGTCCGCAAGAGACATTATCTATTGCGCAGGACTTAACCTTGGGTTTACTGAAAGGTTGATTTCCTTTGCGCCTCATGCCTTAATACAAATATGTGTAAGGTATGATAACATTAACATAAAAAAAAGTAAATATGAGCCAAATTATCCGACCGAAAGACTACAAGACCTTGCTGAGCCGTCAACAGACTGAGCTGGCCATCAAGCAAATCAAGGAATTTTTTCAGCAGAACTTCTCCACGGAGCTTTGTCTGCGTCGTGTGACAGCACCTCTCTTTGTATTGCAGGGATTGGGTATCAACGATGATCTCAATGGTGTGGAGCGACCGGTCACCTTTCCTATTAAGGACATGGGTGAGGCTTGTGCCGAGGTGGTGCATTCGCTTGCCAAGTGGAAGCGTCTGACGCTTGCAGAGTATGATGTGCAGCCGGGTTATGGTATCTATACCGATATGAATGCCATACGTGCCGACGAGGAGCTCGACAATCTTCATTCACTCTATGTGGACCAGTGGGACTGGGAGGCCGTAATCACACGGGAGGATCGCACGGTTGCTTTCCTGGAGGATGTGGTACGTCGCATCTACGCTGCTATCCGTCGCACGGAGTTTCTGATTTGTGAGACCTACCCCCAGTTACAGCCGTTCTTGCCGAAGAAGATCCATTTTGTGCATGCCCAGGATCTGCTCGACCGCTGGCCGGATAAGACGCCGAAGGAGCGTGAGAATGCCATCTGTAAGGAGTTGGGTGCCGTCTTTGTGGAGGGCATCGGAGGCAAGCTGAGCGACGGACAGAAGCATGACGGTCGTGCCGCTGACTATGATGACTGGTCAACGGTGGCAGAGAATGGAAAACCGGGGCTGAATGGTGATATTTTAGTTTGGTATCCTGTACTTGACCGCGCCTTCGAGTTGAGCTCCATGGGAATCCGTGTCGATAAGGAAGCATTGTTGCGCCAGTTGAAAATTGAAGGGCAGGAAGAACGCGAGAAACTCTATTTCCATCAGCAGTTGCTTACCGACAAGTTGCCACTTTCGATTGGTGGTGGTATCGGACAGAGCCGTCTCTGCATGGTGCTGCTCCATAAGGCTCACATCGGTGAGATCCAGGCAAGCATCTGGCCTCAGGATATGCGCGATGAGTGTAAGAAATTAGGAATGGAACTGATCTAAATATAAAATATCAGAAGGAGAGTGTGTCAAAACTAAAATGACTACTCCCATAGGTTACAGGTTGTAACTGTAATACATAAAAAGGGTCGTATCATTGCTCAGCACAGAGCTTGCTACGACCCTTTCTTTCGTCTTTCAGGATGTTCAAATTTTAAATTATCGGTTCGTCTTTTCAGGATGGGTTTTGATACATCCTCTTGTCTTATCAGTAAAAACCGCAAGAGACATTTATGTCTATGGTCGACAGACTGCTCCTGAGGAAAGCGCAATGATGGAAATCATCGATGACGGCTCCATGCGGCATCCGGCAAGTGAATTATCCAATATGGAACCCTTACCCTTTTTATCTACTTGCCAGGACTCAATCTGCAAATTGTGGCTTTCAAGGGCAGAAACGGTCTTCACTTCAAATTGCATAAAGCGGGTTGAAGTTTATGCCAGTTCAAGTCCCAGTTCAAGTCTCAGTTTTTCGAGAGCTGGATTTTTCTGCCTCATTTGGTCGAATATCTCCCGTTTGGTATAGAACCGGCGTGCTTCTCCCTCGTCGGCCAGACGGAGCGTGAGGCGGAGTACGGGGCAATGGAGCGTGATTTGCAATGTCTTTTCGATGGAATCACGTATCGGTGTCATCTCGGCAAGGAGACTCTTGTTGTCGGCCACGACCTCAATGTTGGGATAGTCGGTGATTTCAGGGGTGATGTTTTTCAGCCGCAGCGATAGTCCGAGAAAACGTTCCTGCTGTTGCATGCGGTTGCACATCAGCATCCATTGTAGGCGGAGCTCGTTGTCTGTGAATGTCGGGGCCTCTTCGGCATCGGTTCCAGCTGGTGACATCGTTGTACTTGTCTGTGCGGTGTTTGCCTGAAGGGCTTGGGCAGCTACCTCGGGCGCCAGGATCGGTGCGTCCTGATTTTCCTTTTTCTCTTCCGTCTTCTGCAGCATCTGTTTGAAAGACGGTCCCAGACCACTGAGTTTCATCTTAAAACCTTTCGGCGTACCTGCCGTGGGGGGTGTGAGAGAAGGATGGGCAGAGGCACCGGGAGTTTGAGAGAGGGGTGTCGGTTTGATGCCTGAGGCTGTGATGGGCGATGTGGTAGTCGGCGCATCGTTGGCAGAGGACGGCCTTGTTGCTGTTCTCTCTTTCGCACGTCCACCCCCGGCCACCTGCAGAGCCGGTTTGGGTTGGGCGACGGCAATTTGCTTAAACAGGGATTTCAGTCGTTTGGGGCTACGCCCCGCGCCGGCTGCGTCGTCATCGGGCTGTGTCAGCTGCGCTACCTGTATGAGGGTCAGTTCTACGAGCAGTCGCTTGTTTGAGCTCTGCCGATAGGCCAGGTCGCAGTCATTGAGGAGCTTCAGCGCACGGTAGATCATCCGTGGCTGTGTGCGTTTGGCCTGTTCCTGATAGCGCTGGCGCATTTGGTCTGATGCTTCCAGTAAGGGCAGGGTAGAGGCGTCACGGGCCATAAGGACATTGCGCAGATGGGAGGCCAGACCGTCGACGAGCAGCCCGGGATCGAAGCCCTTGCCCACGATCTTATTGAGCAGGAGCATCATGTCTGGTACTTTGTTGTCGATGGCCAGGTCGACCATCCGGAAATAGTATTCCGCATCGAGGACGTTCAGGTCTTCAATCACTTTCTGATAGGTGATCTTGCCTTGTGAGAAGCTGGCCACTTGGTCAAAGATAGAGAGGGCATCGCGCATGCCGCCGTCAGCTTTCTCAGCGATGACAGACAGGGCTTCCGGCTCATATTCGATGCCTTCCTTGCCGGCCACCATCTCAAGGTGCTTGATGATGTCGGGAACGCGCATACGTTCGAAGTCGTAGATCTGGCAGCGCGAGAGAATTGTCGGTAGTATCTTGTGCTTCTCTGTCGTAGCGAGGATGAAGATCACATGTGCGGGTGGTTCTTCCAGTGTCTTGAGGAAGGCATTGAAGGCTGCCGTGGAGAGCATGTGCACCTCATCAATGATGAACACCTTGTAGCGGCCTATCTGTGGGGGAATCTGTGTCTGCTCCATGAGTTGCCGGATATTCTCTACAGAGTTGTTCGAGGCGGCATCTAGCTCGAAGATGTTCATCGAGCGTCCTTCATTCATGGCGCGGCAACTCTCGCATTCGTTGCAAGCTTCACCGTCAGCCGTTGGGTTCATACAGTTGATAGCCTTGGCGAAGATGCGTGCGCAGGTTGTCTTGCCGACACCGCGTGGTCCGCAGAAAAGATAGGCATGGGCCAGTTTACCGCTTTTCACCGTGTTGCGCAGCGTGGTTGTCAGGGCTTCCTGCCCCACAACGGAACGGAAGGTCATCGGACGGTATTTACGGGCCGAAACGATATAGTTTTCCATATAACGATGGGAATCTTAATTTTTTTATTGCTTATGGTGCAAAGTTACGGAAAAAGGGTGGAAAGTAGAACTTAAATGGCGAAATTAATTCATTCTTTCCTCAACTAAAAACTGTTATTTTCTTTGTAGCTTCCATCGATATTTGTAACTTTGCACCATTGAATAAAACGGTATGAACAAGAAATTCGGTCTCGTTTGGCATCTCCTGTCCCGCTATAAGTATCTGATCGTACTTACGGTGGGTGTGCTTTTTGTGGGCTTTCTTGATGATAACAGCTTTTTGCAATTGGTGAAATACAACCTGCAGATCAGTGAGTTAGAAGAGCAGATAGCCAATTATAATGAGCGTAATGAGGCGGCGATGAAGGAGCTGGAAGACCTTCGGCGTGATCCGAAGGCGATAGAGCGAATCGCACGTGAACATTATTTCATGAAGGCTGACGATGAGGACATCTTTGTGCTTTCTGATGACATACAGCCTGATGATGAGACTGAGAATGAAGAATTAAATCTTGGAAATGACGCGGTTAAATAAATATCAGGGAGGAATATTCCTTCTCGGCGGTTTGCTTATGGTGGTCGGTGCCGGTTGTACAGCATTTATGTGGCAGCAGGCAGTGATGTGTTGGGTGTTCCTTGTAGGCTCATTGTTCTTTTCTGTTATACAGATGATGCAGGACTATGAGGGGACAGATCTGACTATCCGTCGGCTGAAGCGTATCCAGTCGCTGGCTGATATCCTATTTGTGTTGGCTGGCATCGTGATGGCTGACAGCACCTATGGCTTTTTCCGGCCGCTGTTCAGCAATCAGGAAGCTTATATCACCTATCTTTATAATAAATGGGTAGTGCTGCTTCTGATAGCTGCTATCCTGGAAATTTATACCGTTCATAGGATAGATCATGAGCTTTCAAAAAAAAATCTAAAAGAATAGAGATCACAATTAAATAGGATAAATTTATTTTCCCACATGGGAAATACGTGTTATCTTTGTCTTATAAGAAAATAGACGTTTATGAAGAATGTTTACTACGTTTTACTTGCTCTGTTGGCTCTGACCGGTTGTGCTGACACTTTCACCATTTCAGGTACATCAAATGTCTCGACACTTGATGGCCAGAAATTGTACTTGAAAGTGCTGAAAGACACGGCGATGAAGGATCTCGATTCTTGTGACGTCGTTCATGGACAGTTTCGCTTCCAGGGCAATGTGGACTCTGTATGCGTAGGTAATATTATTCTTAATGATAATGTAGGCTTACCCGTAGTATTGGAGGGTGGTGACATTCTTGTGAAGATCGACAATACGCAGGAGACTGTATCGGGAACACCTCTTAACGAGAAGCTTTCCAGTTTCCGCTTGAAGTTCACTCAGCTCATGAACCAGAGTCTGGAACTTGTACATCGTCATGATCAGGCTATTATGAATGGTGAGAATATGGCGGTGGTCAACGCTAAGCTCAGTGCACAGGATGAGGCTATCAATGCCAAGATGGATAAGCTGGTGACAGGGTTCGTGACAGAGAACATGGATAATGTGCTCGGTCCTTATGTGTTCATTAATACGTGTATGAACCGCTATGAGGTGCCGATGCTTGATGCGTGGATAGAAGACATCATGAGCAAAGCGACGGATCATTTCAAGAATGACCCGCTGGTGAAAGACTATTATGAGAAGGCGCAGGAGAACCAGCAGTATATGAACGGTATGAAAGAGATACCGCAAACACAGTCAGCTATGCCTGCCGGTCAGACACCTCCGCAGGATGGTCCGACTCCTAATGAGATGGCCGCTCCCGCTTCTGCAAATCAAGAGTAAGACAAAAGGTTCGGGCGGTAAGCGTCAGAAATACGGCCGCCGGCTATCCCTGTAAGGAGTGTCCGGCATGACCCCTTGCCGACCCCTCACAACTACAGCATTATGAAAACATGGATACACGACGGTACGATAGTCAATGAGGGACGTTCCTTCAAGGGATCTCTTCTTCTCAACGACGACTGTATCGAAGAAGTTATCGAAGGGATAAAGGCTCCCCGTGGAGGCTACGACAGAGAAGTAGACGCCACGGGGAGCTTTCTTATACCTGGAGTTATTGATGAGCATGTGCATTTTCGTGAACCGGGACTCACGAAGAAGGCCGACATAGAGAGCGAGTCGCGGGCTGCTGCCTGTGGCGGCGTGACGTCGTATCTGGACATGCCTAATACGGTGCCGCAGACTACCACGCCGGCGGCACTGGCCGACAAGTATGAGCGGGGAGCCGTGGAGAGCCATGTCAACTATGGATTCTTCTATGGCGCGACCAATGCCAACGCAGGAACGTTCAAGGAACTGGACCGCACGCGCATACCTGGCATCAAGCTTTTCATGGGCGCCTCCACGGGCAATATGCTCGTCGATAAGCGCACATCGCTTCACGATGTGTTTGAGGAGTGTGCCCGCCTTCACCTGCCGGTGATGACGCACTGTGAGGACTCTGAGCTGATCTCACGGAATATGAAGGTTTTCAAGGTGCGTTATGGCGACGATCCCGATGTGGCCTGCCATCCCCTTATCCGCAGTGAGGAAGCCTGCTACGCATCTTCATCGCTTGCCGTACAGCTTGCCAAAGAGATGGGTACGCGCCTGCATATCGCGCATATATCTACAGCGAGGGAGCTGGAGCTGCTGACGCCGTGGACGGAGGGGAATGCCTTGACTAATAGCCAAGCCTGTGCTGATGTCATGGGCTGTCATGCGGGACTACCTCAGATCACCGGTGAGGCTGTGATAGCCCATCTGTGGTTCTCGGATGAGGACTATGCCACGCGTGGCGCCCTCATCAAGTGTAATCCTGCAGTGAAGACCGCTTCCGACCGGGATGCGTTGCGGAGAGCGTTGGCCAACGGACTCATAACGGCAGTAGGTACTGACCATGCGCCCCATCAGGCGGCTGACAAGCAAGGCGGTTGCTGCCGGGCGGCTTCGGGAATGCCGACGCTGCAGTTCTCTTTGGTAACAATGTTGGAACTTGTGGAGCAAGGGGTGCTGAGCCTCGAACGGCTGGTATGGCTGATGTGTCACAATCCCGCACGTCTGTTCAGCATCACCCGGCGCGGATTCCTCCGTCCGGGCTATAAGGCAGATATCACTATGATCCGTCATTGTGATGCTCCCTGGACGCTCACTCCCGATCTTATTCAGAGCAAGTGTGGATGGTCACCCCTCACTGGAACGGCTTATCACTGGCAAGTGGCCGCCACGATATGTAATGGCCACCTTATATATAAGGAGGGTCGAATTGTCGATAACGACTATCGTGGAGAGGCATTGCGTTTCCGTATGGAAGAGTGAGAGGAGATGTGAGAATGGATATAAGACTGGACTACGACATACACGAGGTACGCCCGTATATTAACTGGCTTTATTTTTATTTTGCCTGGGGATTGTCGGGTAAGCCGGAGAGTGAGAAGCAGGAACTTCGAAAGGATGCCGAGGCCATGCTCGATGCCTGGGAGGGACGTCACAAGACCCACTCTATTGTCCGTATCTTACCCGCCAACAGTGACGGTGACGATATACTCGTCGATGGCGTGCGCCTGCCGACCTTGCGTCAGCAGCATACTGTCGACGGTGCTCCCTTCCTCTGCCTGGCCGACTTTATCCGTCCTGTAGGGCAGGGGGTGGCCGACCGGATCGGTCTATTCTGCTCTACGGTAGACAGGAGCATGGAGGAGCACAGTGACAGCGACCCTTATAAACGCATGCTGTCGCAGACCCTTTGCGACCGTCTCGCTGAGGCGACGACCGAACTGATGCATCTGCAGGTGCGCCGCACCTATTGGGGGTATGCGTCGAATGAGGATCTGCCTATCGAGGATCTGCTGGTAGGGAAGTATCAGGGTATCCGCCCTGCCATCGGCTATCCTTCCTTGCCTGACACGAGTGTGAATTTCCTGCTCGACTCGTTGCTCCACATGGCGCGTATCGGAATCTCACTTACCGAGACGGGTATGATGCGTCCCCATGCCTCTGTGTCAGGACTGATGATCGCGCACCCTATGGCCCGTTATTTCGAACTTGGCCCTATCGGAGAAGACCAGTTGAGGGATTATGCCCGTCGGCGCGGTCTGCCGGAGAAGACGGTACGCCGGTTCCTGCAACGAGCCTTGGACAGGCGATAGGGAGGCCAGACGACCCTGTCATCGATCCTCCCACATACCCGCATCCGCAGTCTGGTGCGGATGTCAGTCTGGGCGGAGACCGTCATCGGCACGGGAAACTTTCCACAAGTCGTATGGCTCCCGGACGTCCATTATGCTATAGAACATGATTGCACGTATATTCATTCTGATCATTCTAGCCATTGTATTGCCTGATCTTTATTTCGATCAGCTCTATTGGCGTCGCCGTTACCGGTTGAGGTTATGGCACAGACTGCTGTGGTGGCTGCCGGGCCTGGTCATGCTTGTCTATACCATCGGTCTGGCCACGATCCGCGACTTTGTGCCTGAGGATCTGAGGGTGATCAATGTTTATCTCTTCATTGTCGGAATGCTTGTCATTCCCAAGGCGCTCTTCGCGCTTTGTTCAGGTTTGGGACTGCTGTGGTGTCGCTGGCGCCATACCCATCAGAACTGGGGCAATGTGGTGGCGGTCGTGTTGATATTTTATACATGGTTTGTTGTCATCTACGGCTCGGTGTGGGGATGTACGCGCCTGCGTGTGCACCGCCTGGAACTTTATTTCGATGACCTGCCGGCAGCCTTCGACGGCTATAGGATCGTGCAGATATCCGACCTGCATGTCGGCTCGTTCAGAGGAGACCGTCTGCGCTATTTGCAGCGTAACATCGACAGCATCAATGCACAGAAGGCCGACCTTATCGTCTTTACCGGTGATCTGCAGAATATACGTCCTTCAGAGATCGGACCGGTAGCTCCGCTGTTGCGGCAGCTGAAGGCCAGAGACGGTATTATCAGTATCTTGGGCAATCATGACTATGCCAAGTATATCAATGAGGGACCTGTCGTGGCACGCCGTAATGAGACGGCTACGCGAGCATGGGAGCGTCGTTTGGGCTGGCAGCTGCTCTGCAACGAGCATGTCAAGCTGTACCGTGACCATGATGGCCGGCGTCTGAACGTTGTCACCGGACACACGGGGAAAGGCTTGCCGACCGGCGGGCTGGACTCTATTGTCATTGCCGGTGAGGAGAATTATAAGAAGCCGTCGCGGAGTGACTTGGGAAGGACACTCAGAGGAGTGGGAAGGGATGCCTTTGTCGTTCTGTTGCAGCACCAACCGGAGGCTTGGCCTAAGGAGATCCTGCCTACACGCCGAGTGGCTCTGACGCTCAGCGGGCATACTCATGGTGGCCAGATGTCGTATTTAGGCCTGCGCCCTACACATATCCTTCCCGGTTCATTGGACTATGGGTTGTATGAGCGTGATGGTAAGCGGCTCTATGTCAATGCGGGTCTTGGCGGGCTCGTATTTTTCCGGTTTAACATGCCGGCGGAGATTACCGTCTTCACATTGCGTAGTCAGCAATCCATAAAGTCAGCAAGACATTGATTGACCTTAACCCGGCACTGATGCTTGAGAGAAGTCTGAGAATAGAATAAAAATAAAATAAATATATGAAGTACATCTATCGTGTTTACCAATTGTGTATAGTCGTGCCCATCGTGTTGGTGGCTACGATCCTCACAGCATTATTCACTATCGTCGGCTGCCGTTTAGGTAACGGACATTTTTGGGGTTATTATCCTGGAAGATGCTGGTCGCGTCTGATCTGCACATTACTCCTCCTGCCTGTGAAGGTAGAGGGACGTGAGAATCTGGCCCCCAAGCAGAGTTATGTTTTTGTGGCCAATCATCAGGGCGCCTTTGATATTTTCCTTATCTATGGCTATCTGGGCCGTAACTTTAAGTGGATGATGAAGAAGTCGCTACATAAGATACCGTTTGTCGGTCCTGCCTGTGCGGCAGCTCATCATATCTTTGTCGACCGTAGCGGTGCTTCGAAGATCAAGCAGACCTACGATCAGGCACGCGAGATTCTGCAGGAAGGAATGTCGCTTGTCGTCTTTCCCGAAGGTGCGCGTACTTTTACAGGTCACATGGGCATCTTCCGCCGTGGTGCCTTTATGCTTGCTGACGAGTTGCAGCTGCCTGTCGTACCCCTGACGATCAATGGTTCGTTTAATGTCATGCCCCGCACACGCGACATGCACTGGGTGACGTGGCACCCTCTCACCCTTACGATCCATAAGCCTATTCTTCCTACGGGAAAAGGACGCGAGAATGAGAAGCATGCCATGGAAGAGAGCTATCAAGTCGTCATGGACGGTCTCGTACCTGAATATCAAGGCTACGTGGAGAATAAGGACCAATAAATCGTCTCGATGAAGGCATAAAAAATGGAGGGCAGGCATAGTCTTTCCACAATTATTTTATAAATTTGTAGTCAGATAAGAAATAGCAGAAACTATGAATACAAGCGACTCGATAGTGATTATCCCTACTTACAATGAGAAGGAGAATATGGAGAAGATTATCCGGGCTGTCTTCGGTCTGGAGAAGTGTTTCCATATCCTGGTGATCGATGACGGTAGTCCCGACGGTACGGCTGCGATCGTACGTCGTCTGATGGCCTCGGAGTTTGCCGACCGTCTCTTCCTCATTGAGCGTTCGGGCAAGCAGGGATTGGGTACGGCTTATATAACGGGATTCAAGTGGGCCTTGCAGCATGGCTACGACTATGTCTTCGAGATGGATGCCGACTTCAGCCACAATCCTGCCGATCTGCCGCGTCTCTATGCCGCCTGTCACGATGAGGGCGCGGATGTGGCTGTGGGCTCCCGTTATGTGTCGGGCGTGAATGTGGTCAACTGGCCCATCGGCCGTGTGCTGATGAGCTATTTCGCCTCACAGTATGTGCGTCTGGTCACGGGGTTCGATGTCCACGACACCACTGCCGGCTTTGTCTGCTACCGTCGTCGTGTGCTGGAGACCATCCAGCTCGACAAGATCCGTTTCAAGGGATATGCCTTCCAGATAGAGATGAAGTACACGGCCTATAAGATCGGCTTCAAGATCAAGGAGGTGTCTGTGGTCTTCGTCAACCGGAAGGAGGGTACCAGCAAGATGAGCGGTGGCATCTTCTCCGAGGCTTTCTTCGGTGTGATGCGGTTGCGCATGGACGGGTGGTTCAAAAAATATCCCGCCCTTCCGAAAATGTAAATGAAAATACAAGATATCAGTAAGCTGTATGGAAGGCTGCCCCAGACGGGTGCTTTCCTTAAGCTCGAGGAAGACAGCTCGATCAGGACGGTCTTCCTCCAGGGACTCGTGTCCTCTGCCGTTCCCCTTTTCTTTTCCGCCTTGGCCGGAAAGGTGGCTGCGGGAACGGCCTCCACGTCTTCTATCTCTCTGCCTACCGTCCTCTTCGTGCTCAACGATGCCGATGAGGCCGGCTATTTCTATCATGACCTCACGCAGATCATGGGCGACAGCGACGTGCTGTTCTTTCCGTCGGCCTATCGGAGGGCCGTCAAGTACGGACAGCGCGAGAGCAGCAACGAGATCCTCCGGACGGAGGTGCTGGCACGTGTCGCGGAGATCAGGGATGGCGGCGGGAAGAAAGGTAAGGATGAGTCATCGAGGAAGCCTCCACTATTCATTGTCACCTGCCCCGATGCCTTGGCCGAGCTGGTGGTAGGCCGTTCACACCTCAACGACCACCGCATCTCGCTGAAGACGGGACAGACCGTGGACATCATGGACCTTGGTCGCCGGATGCGTGGACTGGGGTTTACGCAGGTCGACTATGTGTATGAGCCGGGGCAGTTTGCCATCCGTGGCAGCATCGTCGACGTGTATTCGTTCTCCAGCGAGCTTCCTTACCGTGTCGATTTCTTCGGTGACGAGATCGACACGATCCGCACCTTTACCGTTGAGGATCAGTTGTCGAAGGAACGTCGCATGGAGATCGAGATCGTGCCTGAGCTGGCGGAGATGGAGTCGGTACGGGTACCTTTCCTGCATTATCTCCCTGATGACACGCTGCTCGTGATGCGCGATTTTGCCTATGTCCGTGATGTGATCACGCGCATCTATGACGACGGCTTCTCGCCGCAGGCGTTGCAGGAGCGCATGGAAGGCGCGACGGAGCAGGAACAGGCTGCCATACGGCAGGAGATGAACCGCGATGCCCGTCTCTGCAAACCTACACAGTTCGTTGCCGATGCGTCGAGGCTGCGGCAGGTGTTCTTCGGGCCCGACGGAAAGGCATTGCAGGAAGCTGCCCAGGCAACGATAGCTTTCCATCTGTCGTTGCAGCCCGTCTTCCACAAGAATTTCGACTTGCTCACCCGTTCGTTGGAGGATTATCTTCTCATGGGCTATCATATTTATATCCTGGCCGACAGTGAGAAGCAGCAACAGCGGTTGAAAGATATTTTCGACAACAGGGATGCCGACCGTGAGCGGGCTCCGATCGACCGGCAGCGCGGTACGATCACCTTCACACCGGTCGACTACACCTTGCACGAGGGCTTTACCGACCGGGATCTGAAGTGCTGCTTCTTTACCGATCATCAGATCTTTGACCGTTTTCATAAGTATTCGCTGAAGTCGGACAAGGCACGGCAGGGCAAGATGGCGCTTACGATGAAGGAGCTTCAGGAGATGGAGGTGGGCGACTACATCGTGCATGTCGACTATGGTATCGGCAAGTTCGGAGGTCTGGTACGCATCCCCATACAGCGTGCTCCTGGCCAGCCGGTCGATCCGTCAAGACAGTATCAGGAGGTGATCCGTATCATTTATAAGAACAATGATAAGGTGGACATCTCCATCCACTCGCTCTACAAGATCTCCAAATATCGTCGCAGCGACACTGATGAGCCACCCCGTCTGTCGGCATTGGGCACCGGCGCATGGGAGCGTATGAAGGAAAAGGCGAAGAAGCGTATCAAGGATATCGCCCGCGACCTCATCCGTTTGTATGCCAAGCGGCGACACGAGAAGGGCTTCGCCTATTCACCCGATGGTGTGGAGCAGCACGAGCTGGAGGCGTCGTTTCTCTATGAGGACACTCCCGACCAGCTGAAGGCGACGCAGGATGTGAAAGGTGACATGGAGAGCTCACGGCCCATGGACCGTCTGATCTGTGGTGATGTGGGCTTTGGCAAGACCGAGGTGGCCATCCGTGCAGCCTTCAAGGCGGCCCAAGATCTTAAGCAGGTAGCCGTTCTGGTGCCTACCACCGTGCTGGCCTGGCAACACTATCAGACCTTCCGCAACCGATTGAAGGGCTTCAATGTGAATGTCGACTATCTCACCCGAGCCAAGACGGCACGCCAGACAAAACAGACGCTGGCCGATCTGGAGTCGGGGAAAACAGATATTATCATAGGTACGCACAAACTCCTGGGCAAGAGCGTGAAGTGGCATGACATCGGCCTGCTGATCATCGATGAGGAACAGAAGTTTGGAGTGGCCGTTAAGGAGAAGTTGCGTAAGCTCCGCACGAATATCGACACGCTGACCCTCTCGGCGACGCCGATTCCGCGTACCTTGCAGTTCTCACTGATGGGAGCGCGCGACATGAGCATCATGCGTACGCCGCCACCTAACCGCTATCCTATTCATACGGAACTGTGCTCCTTCAGTCATGAGGTCATCGCCGATGCCATCAACTTTGAGATGAGCCGTAACGGACAGGTGTTCTTCGTCAATGACCGCATTTCCAGCCTTCAGACGCTGGCTGATATGATTCATAAGTACGTGCCCGACTGCCGTGTGGCTATCGGACATGGCCAGATGGCGCCTGAGGAACTGGAGAAGATCATTATGGGATTTGTCAACTACGATTATGACGTACTGCTTTCTACGACGATAGTGGAGAACGGCATCGACATTTCCAACGCTAATACGATCATCATCAATGATGCTCACCATTTCGGATTGAGTGATCTCCATCAGATGCGTGGGCGTGTGGGACGCAGCAACCGGAAAGGCTTCTGTTATCTGTTGGCGCCGCCCCGTGCGACCCTCACGCAGGATGCGCGCCGCCGCTTGGAGGCTTTGGAGAATTTCTCCGATCTTGGCAGTGGGTTCAACCTCGCCATGCAGGATCTGGATATCCGTGGAGCGGGCAACCTGTTGGGAGCCGAGCAGAGCGGATTCATGGAAGATCTCGGCTATGAAACCTATCAGAAGATCCTGTCGCAGGCCGTGACGGAGCTGAAGAATGACGAGTTCCATGATCTCTATCAGGATGATATCCGGCAGGGAAAGGAACTGTCGGGCGACGAGTTTGTCGACGACTGTGCCATCGAGAGCGACTTGGAGATGTACTTCCCCGACACCTATGTGCCCGGTTCGTCGGAGCGTATGCTGCTCTATCGTGAGCTGGACAGCATAGAGGACGACAGCACCCTCGCCACCTACCGTCAGCGGCTCATCGACCGCTTCGGTCCTGTGCCGCCCGAAGGTGAGGAGCTCATGCGCGTGGTGATGTTGCGGCGTGAGGGCAAGCGGTTGGGCTGCGAGCGTCTCATTCTTAAGCAAGGTATGATGCGCATGCAGTTTGTCAGCAGTCAGGATAGTCCTTTCTATCAGAGTGCGGTGTTCGACCGTGTGATCCATTATGTCATGGTGAATCCCCGCCGCTGTATGTTCAAGGATGCCCATGGCCGTCGGCTCATTCAGGTGTCACAGGTACCCGGTGTGGAAGAGGCTATTAATGTGCTGAGAGGAATGGAGAAAGGTAGATAACCTGCCGATGGAGTGGCAAAGGCTTGAGAGCCGCTTTTGAGAGTGTCCCATCGGGTAATAAAATAAGCCCGCAATGGCTTCCCTGATTTGGGAATGGCCGTTGCGGGCTTGTATTTTGTCAAGTGCTTCTGTTTGTTTCCAGCCTGTTCGTATAGGGTAGGAAGCGTGGTGCCTCTTATTTCTCGGTGTCAGCTTCTTCCTTGGGCACGAGTCCTTCGATGTATTTGCATACGATGTCGATGCCTTTGAGGTTCTCGCCGCCTTGTGGAATGATGATGTCGGCGAAGCGTTTTGTCGGTTCGATAAATTGCTCGTGCATGGGCTTGAGCACTTTCAGGTAACGGTCGACGACCATCGACACAGTGCGTCCGCGGTCGATGGTGTCGCGTTGTATGTTGCGGATGAGTCGTTCGTCAGCGTCGGTGTCGACAAAGATCTTCAGGTCCATCATCTCACGCAGTCGCTTGTTGATCAGTGTCATGATGCCTTCGATAATGATCACAGGCTTGGGCTCGACATGTACGGTTTCCGGAAGGCGGTTGCTGAGTATATAAGAATAGGTGGGCTGCTCTATGGCGTGTCCGTGACGCAGCTCATCGACCTGCTTGACGAGCAGCTTCCAGTCGAAGGCGTCAGGATGGTCAAAGTTGATGGCGCGGCGCTCCTCGTCGGTGAGGTCCGTCGTGTCGTTGTAGTAGCTGTCAAGAGGTACGGTGGCTACAAAGTGGGGTGGCAGGGCATCGACGATCTTTTTCACAACGGTGGTCTTGCCTGAGCCGGTGCCGCCGGCAATGCCGATGATTGTCACGCGGTCGTTATGGGAATTGGTATGTTTATTCATTGTCTAAGGCTTGAATGTTTTTTTGAAGTGGGGGAGTGGGAGGAAGGGCGTCAGGGCAACAGTCCGATGTCTTCGAACATGTGCTGATAGTAAGTCGCTTTGTCTTCGGTCTTCATGGGGAAGGCTCGGGAAGAACTGGGCATGCGGTAAAGGCGCAACGCACGGCTATCGAAGGTGAAGGACCGGTATTCGCCCATCTTCATGCCTCGGGCATCGATGCCATAGTGTCCTGTGAAGAGCGAGGTGGCCAGCTGACCGGCACAGACGACAGCGCGCAGACAGGGGAGGACAGAGAGAAGTCGGTCGAGGTCGGTGGGTTCCACCACTTCGAGATCCTTGTCAGAGGCAGTTCCCTTTGTGCGTCGTATGCGCGTGCATGTGTCGTAGAGTGCGATGCCCTTCTCTCCGAGAAATTTTTGGAGTGCTTCCTGCCGATAGGTCTTATGCTCCCAGTCGACGAAGTGCTCCCGGTCGTTGAAGAAGATCAGGCCGATGATGCGCCACATGTCATTGGTGAAGTTAGGATAGTACCACGGCATGCACCATCGTTTGGGTGCCGGCGGGAAGGTGCCGAGCATCAGCAGGCGTGCTTCCTTGGGAAGAAAAGGTTCAAAAGGATGAATTTCGATATCGTTCATAATCACGGCATTTTGCCTGCAGCGGGGTGACTGCAGGCAGACAAGGCACATCCTGCACGGTGGTGCAGGATGTTGGTCGGAATAAATTATTTCTGTTCTTTTACAAGGTAGACACAGACAGGTAGGTGGTCGCTGAAGCCGTCGAGCCATACGCCGCCGGCTGTGGTACGCTTGGGAGAACCCTTGTACTTGCCTTCTGTCTGGAAGAGATAGGGCATGCGCTGGATCTCCTGCTTCCAGTATTTTAAGGTAGAGTAGTCCTTCTTGCCTGATTTGTCAATTAGGGAAGGCGAGAGGAGTATCTGGTCAAAAAGATTCCATGAGCCTTGATAGTAGAGTGTTCCCATACCTCGTTTGACAAGCAGGTTGTACCAGGGGTTGTACATGTCGTCATCGCCCACCATGGCGATATCTTCCTTACCTTTCAGGCATTCGTGCATACTGGCATTATTGGGATCGTCGTTCATGTCGCCCATCACCATCACCTTCTCGCCGGGGTTAGCTTTCAACAGTGAGTCTTTGATGGCTTTGATCTGTGTGGCGCCCACCTCTCTATAATAAGAGCCGCTGAAGCGGGAGGGAAGGTGGCAGACAATCACCGTAACGTCGTCGCCGGCCATGCGTCCGCTGACCACGAGGAAGCCGCGCGTCTTGAAGCCGGAGTCTTGCTTGGCCGTGGGGACATAGGGTAGCAGGCGTGTGTCCTCTACCTGGAAGAGCTTGGGCTGATAGAGCATGGCGCAGTCGATGCCACGCTTGTCGGGGCCCTCGATATGGACGAATTGATAGCCACGTTTCTTCAGCTCGGGCTGGGCACAGAGATCGGTGAGCACCTTGGCGTTCTCAACCTCCGACAGGCCGATGACGGCACAACCGACATTCGGGAGCACGGACGTGCCCATGTCGGAGAGGGCCCTGGCCATGTTGTGGAGCTTATGGCTATACTTTAGGCCGTCCCAGTGGTAGGAGCCGCTCGGCAGGAACTCATGGTCGTTCTTGCCGGCATCGTGGCAGGTGTCAAACAGATTCTCCTGATTGTAAAAACCTACGGCATAGACTGAAAATTTCTTCTGTGCGAACGTCGACAGACTGACGGACAGCAAAAGTAGTAATGTGAAAAGTGGCTTTTTCATATTATTCGATTTTAAATCTGTTTTGCAAATATCGGAATAAAATTCGAATTACAATACGCGATGATCTTATTTTCATGCAAAATTCATATAAAATTCATCAATAAAAGTCTTGTAGATTGAAAATTAATTTGTTACTTTGCATTCGTGGCAGTTTAACCCATTTTTAGACCGGAGAATGAGCTTCTTTGGCCGTATTTCTGTCACTATGAGGTATTGGTATTATTATATAGTAAACAGAAGACAATAACATTTAATTTCAAGATATGCAGAAAACGCTTTTAATAGGTCTTTTAGTGGCCTCTTATGCCTCACCAATGTGTGCGCAGACCGACTCGACGAATGTCGGGGAGGTGGCGTTTACTTTCACTGAGGCGCAGTTGGGCGAGGATGATAACAGTGAACAGACGGTGTCGATCATCAGCTCCAACTCCAATGTCTATGCTTCCGAGGTGGGATACCTGTTCTCCCCGGTGCGTTTCCGCTACCGCACTTATAATCAGAAGTATAATGAAATCTATATCAATGGCGCACCGGTCAACGATCTTGAGTCGGGACAGTTCCGTTATTCAATGGTAGGTGGTTTGAATCAGCAGACGCGGTCGATGGAGAGCTCGCTGCCCTTTGAGGGCAATCTCTTCAGCTACACGGGTATGGGCGGATCGAACAACTACAACTTCCGTCCCGCGGCGATGGCAGTAGGACAGCGTATCAATCTGACGGGAGCCAACCGTAATTATACGTTACGTGGCATGTACACCTATAATAGCGGTCTGAACAGCAAGGGTTGGGCCTTCTCAGGCAATCTGACCTACCGCTGGGCCAACCGCGGCTACGTGAAGGGTACGTTCTACAACTCCCTCTCTTACTTCCTTGCAGTGCAGAAGCTGATCGGCAGCAACCATTCACTCTCGTTGTCCACATGGGGCAACCCGACGGAGCGTGCCTCGCAGGGCGCGTCGACCGATGAGATGTTCTGGTTGGCTGATGACCGTCAGTACAATCCCTATTGGGGCTATCAGAATGGTAAGGTGCGCAACTCACGCGTGGTGAATGATTTCGCTCCAACCGCCCTCCTCACATGGGACTGGACGATGAATGAGAAGACGAAACTGACAACCTCGCTGCTCGGCAAGTATGCCATCTATAAGAGCACAAAGCTCAATTACAGCAATGCCGAAAACCCGCATCCCGATTATTACAAGCGTCTGCCGTCCAACTTCTATGACGTGTGGAATCTCTCGGACGCCAACAATACGGAGAGTGCCTATGAGGATTTCCGTCAGGCTATCTATACCCTGCGTGGATCGGAGGCAGCCCGTCAGATCAATTTCGACCAGCTGATCCTGGCCAACAAGCAGGCATCGGAGCAGGGTGCGGATGCCATGTATTATATCCAGGCGCGCCACAGCAACGTGCTGAATATGACACTGGCCTCGACGATCACCTCGCAACTCTCTGACAAGAACACGTTGACGGGCGGTTTCTTCGCACAGCACAACGTTGGCTATCACTACCAGACGATGGACGATATGCTCGGAGCTGCCTCTTACCATAATATTAATACTTATGCTTCGGGCAACTATCCCACGGGAAGTGACAAGCTGCAGTATGACCTGAATCATCCCAATGCAGTAGTGAAAGAGGGTGACAAGTTCGGTTACGACTACAATATTCTCGTCAATCGCCTGATGGGTTGGGCAAGCTATGAGGAGACCTTCGGCATCGTACGCTATAATGTGTCGGGCCGTCTCGGATATAAGGACATGCAGCGTGACGGTAAGATGCGCAATGGATTCTTTGCCAACAACTCCTATGGCAAGAGCGATGTGGCCCGCTTCTTAGAGGGAGGCGTGAAGGCCGGTGCCAATTTCTCGCTCGGTCATGGTAGCACCCTGACACTCGGTGCAGGCATCGAGAGCAAGGCGCCTGAGGCCAGCGTGGCTTTCTATGCTCCGGAGATGAACAACGACTTTGTGCAGGATCTGCACAACGAGCTGGTATTCTCATCGGAGATCGGCTATCAGCTGCTCACCTCCTGGCTGCATGCCAATGTGAACGCTTATTACAGCCGCGTGAATAAGGCGACGGAGTGGACCTGCTTCTACTTTGATGACATCAATAGCTTCTCCTACAATTCTTTGACGGGTATCAATAAGGAATTCTACGGCATTGAGGCCGGCCTTGACTTCAAGCTCTCATCAGCCTTCAACCTGAAGCTGATCGGAACGATGAGCGATGCCAAGAACATCAGCAATGCCAAGGTGCGCTATCTGAATTCTACCGAAGGCACCTACAATGATGACGTGGCTTATGTAAAGAATATGCGCGAGAGCGGCACGCCGTTGACGGCTACGAGCATCATCGGAAGCTATCATCAGGGTGGCTGGTTCATCGACCTGAACGCCAACTGGTATGACCGCATCTATCTGAGTTACTCACCTTACTACCGTTACGGCAGTGTGTCGACGGGTATGGACCAGAGCATGGGCCATGGCGGCTGGATGATCGACGCTTCTATTGGTAAGAGCATCTATCTGAAGCATGGCTCACTGTCGATCAATCTGCAGCTGACCAATATCCTGAACAACCAGAACATCGTGACGGGCGGATATGAGCAGAGCCGTTCCGACGTGAAGGCTTCAGGAGCCGATCGCATCTACAAGTTCTCGAAGAATCCGAAGAAGTACTACGTGATGGGCACCAATGGCATGATTAATATTTCTTACAAATTCTAAAATGAGCTATCACATTATGAATAAGATACTTTCAACGATCCGCAATTACGGATCTATAGCTTTGTCACTTTTCTGTCTGGCCGTCTTCACCGGCTGTATGAGTGGTGACTATGATATTCCTTCCGATGAGGAACTGCTCAACAGCGTGGGCAATCCCTCCATTACGGAGCGCCATCTGGTGACGATTGCTGAGCTGAAGACGATGTATGCCGACCAGATGGCTGCCAGTGGCGCGGTGAAGCAGATCACGGAGGATCTGCAGCTGAAGGCCACCGTCACAGGCAATGACATCAGTGGCAATATTTATCAGGAGATTGCTTTGCAGGACTCGACAGGTGCCATTATCGTCGGCGTCTCCGCCTCGGCCCTCTACGGTCAGGTGGCTATCGGCTCGGAGGTGCTCATCGACTTGCAGGATCTCTATATAGGCAACTATCGCATGCAGCCCCAGATCGGCGCCCTCTACAATGGGACGATCGGCCGTATGAGCCGTTACACCTGGCAGCGTCATTTCCGCTTGACAGGCAAGAGCAATGTCATTGAGCCGGAGGTGTTTGCCGATGGAGGATCGGCTACGAAATGGAACCTTGACAAGGACGCCGGTAAGCTGGGCGTGATCAAGAATGTGAAGTTCAGTGGCGTGGGAGCTTCTACGACCTATGCCAATCCGGAGGCCGGTGCGGGTAGTGTGAGCCTCTACTTCCAGGGCTACGACCGCACGGTGATGATGTACAATAGCAACTACGCCGACTTCGCAGCCGACAAGGTGCCTACCGGCAAGGTGAATGTGACGGGTATCGTAAAACGTTATAACAACTCATGGGAATTCATCATACGCACGATCGATGATGTGCAGGAAGTGGAATGACCCCTGCTATTGTGTCAACTATGAAATAAAATATAAACAAAATAGAACATCTAAGATGAAAAAGATCATTTATTCGATTGCTGTTCTGGCCATGGCGGCCATGACATTTACGGGTTGTGAGAGCATTCCGGCTCCTTACGATCTTGACTATACAGATCCTAATGAGGGTGTGGATTTGGGCACCCCTGAGGGTGAGGGAACGGTGGCTTCTCCTTATAATATTGCCCGCGTGCTCGAGATCCTCAACAATGGCGAGCAGACCACGAATGCTGTGTATGTGAAGGGCCTCGTGAACTCCACACAGGATTTTGATGTCAACTATGGCAATATGACCTACTTCCTCGTTGATGAGATGGGATCGAAGAATACGCTGATGGTGTATCGTGGCAAATATTACAACGCACAGAAATTCACCTCTGCCGATCAGCTGCAGGAGGGTGACACCGTGGTTGTATCGGGTGTCATTACGCTCTACAACGCGACGCCTGAGATGAATGCCGGTTCGTCGATCATCTCTATCAACGGCAAGACGGATGGCAGCTCTACCGGTGGTGAGACGACGGGAACGCCTAGTGGAACGGGAACGCAAGCCGATCCTTACAATGTGACGGCTGTCCTTCAGCTGGCCCAAGGTCTTGGCTCGGGCGAGAAGTCGGATCCGGTATATTTCAAGGGTAAGATCTCTTCGATCAAGGAGGTGGAGACCACTAATTACGGTAACGCTTCCTACTATATTTCTGAGGATGGTACGACCACGGGCGATCAGTTCTACGTGTATCATAGCTTCTATCTTAATAATGAGAAGTTCACCTCAACCGATCAGATCCATGTAGGTGACGATGTCGTGATCTATGGCACTGTGACCAATTATATGGGCAACACCCCAGAGACGACAGGCGGCGACAGCTATCTCGTCTCGATCACCAATAATGGCGGATCGACGGTGGGCGAGGGAGAAGTGAGCACGGCGGATGCCGACGTCGTGTACACGCCCTCTACGGATTATGGCTATGAGGAGAAGCAGCCCATCACTACGGTTGCCACCTTGGGCGACGGCACGACCGTGAGCATTACTCAGGGTGATGGATATACAGCTCCCGCATATTATTATGGTGAGGCTCGAATATATGCCAAGAATGTGATCACACTGTCCTCTTCGAAGAAGATAGAGAAGGTCATCATCAATTGTGCGTCGCCTGCCAGCGGAAAGAATTACAATGGCAATGATGAGGCTTATGCTACGGATGGCACCCATAAGGTGACGGTCGAGAAGAACAGCGACACGCAGGTGCAGTTCACCGGTCTTGACGGCAAGAAGGTCGACATCGTGAACGACTATTCCGGAACAAGCGGCGGCACGCAGCTTCGCATTAAGAGCATGGCTATCTATTATGCCGATTAAGGTGGTTGGCACATGCTGATGGATGCTGCCGGCTCTTTCTTAATCTTATGAAGGATTAAAAAGTCGGATAAATCCTTGGCGGATAGCAAAAAACTTTGTAATTTTGCATCCGCTTAGTTTATAGGCAAGAACTATATAGTATTAAAATAACAATAAAAAGAAATGAAAAAAGGTATTCATCCCGAAAACTATCGCCCCGTCGTATTTAAGGATATGTCCAACGGCGATATGTTCCTTACACGTTCTACATGCAAGACTACAGAGACAGTAGAATTTGAAGGAGAGACTTATCCTGTAGTGAAAGTCGAAATTTCGAACACCTCTCACCCCTTCTATACGGGTAAGAGCAAGCTCGTTGACTCTGCCGGTCGTGTTGACCGCTTCATGAGCCGCTACGGTAAGTTGAAGAAGTAATACTCGGGAGTTTTCCTTAGTATATACACAAAGAGATTAGAGTGCGGTCAGACGTAGTTGCATATGCGTCTTGCCGCACTTTTTTCGTAATAATATCGGTCTTATCACGGGCGTTCCCGTGGTTGCAAGAATTATCACATGATGAAGACATCCCTTTTCCGTTTTTCTTTCTTGTTCTCTTTTGCCGTGGCGTTGCTCACGGCCTGTAGTGGTGGATCGGAGTCGGATCCGGACACGGATGCCGGTTCGTCGACGCCGGCCGGACAGAACGCGAACAAGAACCTGACGGCCGTCCATCCGGAATACGGCCGTTTGGAGGTGCCCCGTCTGGCTTCCGGCAATTACTATGTCCTCATTCATCGGTCGCCGGAGCTGGGCGTAAACTATATGACGGAGTGGGATGCTACGAAGAAAGCGCAACGCTGGAGCGCCTACATTATGACGGCGGCTACGATGGAGAAGAACGTGAGCCGCTATGAGCCGTCCGGCGGTGAGCTTCAGTATCCTTTTGACGACCAGCTGCCTCGGGACGCGTATTTCAGCAAGGATCCCTTCAGTGGCTCGGGTTACCAGCACGGACATGTTTGTCCTTCCGCCGACCGGCTCAGCTCCAGGACCGCCAACAAGCAGACGTTCTATCTCACCAATATGCAGCCTCAGGTGGGGGACTTCAACGAGCAGGGTGGTACATGGTACAATATGGAGAACAAGGTGCGTTCCATCGCCGGCCGTTCAGCCTGGGTCGACACCCTCTTCGTCGTCAAGGGCGGTACGATCGGTGACGGCAAGTACGTCAATGCGGCCACGGGGAAGAGTTACAATCTGATTTATCGGACATTGGACAACGGACTTGTCGTGCCCCGTTATTTCTTTGTGGCGCTGTTGCGCAAGAAGGGCAATCTCTATGACGGCGTGGCCCTTTGGTTCTCGCAGATCGCGTTGGAGAACGACATACAGGATGCCCGGTTGGCTAAGTATGCCATCTCTATTGATGAGCTGGAGGCGCGTACAGGTATTGATTTTTTCTGCAATCTGCCCGATGATGTGGAACAGACGGTAGAGAAGGAGTGCAACACCAGCCTGTGGGGTTTTAATTGATCCAACTGACAATGGTTGCAAAAAAGACATCTGCCTCCTGCAAGAACCATCTTTCTTACAGGAGGCAGATGTCTTTTGTATAGGTTATTCAAAGTGTTCTATCCGGCACCTACGATTATCGAGGGTAAGGTCAGGGTGGATAGTCGTTTGGAAATGATGGTCATATATCCGGACGCACCGTATTGTATCATTTTATTACGACCTTCCATTTCACAGCGCCTTTCTTGTCTGCAGCCGATCTTGTATTTGATAGAGAATAGCGGTTCCACCAGAAATCGTCCACCTCCGTCCCGTCCTCGCTCCAGAGATAACCGGTGAAAGTGTGGTCGTCGAGATTGAGCTGGTCGTAGGGGATCGTCATGGTGTAGGTGTGGTATTGGTTGTCGAATCCCAACTCTTTATATATCAGGTTGATGTCGCCGGTCTTTGTGTCGATGCTCCATGTGAAGTCGCGCATGTATTCCAGATGATCGGTGTGCGGCGTGTAGTCCCACTGTGTGCCCGTACCGGCAATGCTCTGTGAGTTGTATTGTATGAATTCTATGTCCGTGTCGTAGTCGATGCTGTCGATGGCGATGTTGTTCTCATCCAGTGCATAGGCCCGCATGGATCCGCGCCATTGTCCGGCGATGGTCTGTGCCATTCTGACATAGAAGTCATCATCTTCGTTCTCTCCGGGACGGTGGTGTCCGTCCCAGCCGTTGTTATCACCCCATATAAAATCGTAATCGGGATTGTCGCAACTGCTAAATGAAAGAGGCAGGGCTAGCATGACGGTGGCGGCTGCCAGAAGTATATTTTTCCTCATGATTTTACTTTTTGTTAAACTTTCTATTGCAAAGATACGCCCGTTTTTCATAATGTCGTGACAGAAAAAGCCTCTTTCTTGATAGGGATATCCCTATAGGAAAGAGGAAAAGGGGAGGGAAGGGGCGGCAGACTTTTTGTTAATCATAAATAAATCAAAAAACACATGAAAAGTTTCCAAGCACGTGAGGTTTTTTGTATATTTGCGCTTCAGAAGTTTATAATTCAAAAAATATTAATCATACAGACAACGATGAAAACAGTTTATGACTTTTCTGTTAAGGACAGAAAGGGTAACGAAGTATCACTGAAGGAGTATGCCAACGAGGTGCTGCTCATTGTCAACACTGCAACGAAATGCGGTTTCACTCCCACCTATACAGAGTTGGAGAAACTTTATAAGACATATCACACACAGGGCTTTGAGATCCTGGATTTCCCCTGCAATCAGTTTGGCCAGCAGGCTCCCGGCACAGACGAGTCTATCCATGAGTTCTGCAAGCTCAATTATGGCACCGATTTCCCCCGCTTCAAGAAGCTGAAGGTGAATGGCGACGATGCCGATCCTCTGTATAAGTTCCTCAAGAGCCAGAAGGGCTTCGCTGGCTGGGATGAGACCCATCCTCTCTATCCCATTCTCGACAAGATGCTGTCTGAGGCTGATCCCAATTACAAGGAGAGCGCAGAGATCAAGTGGAACTTCACCAAGTTCCTGATCAACAAGAAGGGTCAGGTAGTGGCGCGCTTCGAGCCTACTGAGAAGATCGAGCACATCGAGGAGGCCGTGAAGGCACTCTTGTAATCGTCGAACGAGAGCCAATCGGTCGTGGGAGGTTTGAAGGACTTCCCATGACCTCTAAGCTGAAGAATATGGAAAAAGTCAATTGCTTGATAATAGGAAGTGGCCCCGCCGGCTATACGGCCGCCATCTATGCGGGTCGTGCCAATCTGCAGCCAGTCCTCTATTGTGGACTGCAGATGGGTGGTCAGCTCACGCAGACGACCATCGTGGAGAACTTCCCCGGCTATCCTGAGGGCGTGGATGCCAATCAGATGATGATGGAGCTGCAGCAGCAGGCCCGTCGCTTCGGTGCCGACATCCGTGACGGCATCATTCAGAAGGTCGATTTCTCCAGTCGTCCGTTCCACCTCACCACCGATCGCGGCGATGAGCTGGAGGCGGAGACGGTGATCATCGCCACCGGTGCTTCCGCTAAGTACCTGGGTCTCGACGATGAGAAGAAGTACAATGGTCAGGGTGTCTCCGCTTGTGCCACGTGCGACGGATTCTTCTATCGTAAGAAGGTCGTTGCCGTAGTGGGTGGTGGCGACACGGCTTGTGAGGAGGCTTCTTATCTGGCACAGCTTGCCTCAAAGGTGTATATGATCGTGCGTAAGCCTTATTTGCGCGCCTCAGACATCATGAAGCGCCGTGTAGAGCAGAACGAGAAGATCGAGATCCTTTACGAGACCAACACGCTGGGCCTTTATGGTGAGAACGGTGTGGAAGGTGCCCATCTCGTATGGCGTAAGGGCGAGACAGACGAGAAGAAGTACGACCTGCCCATCGACGGTTTCTTCCTTGCCATTGGTCACAAGCCCAATACGGATATTTTCCGTGGACAGCTCGATCTTGATGAGACAGGCTATATCAAGGTTCAGCCCGGTACGCCGCGTACGAGTGTGGCTGGTGTCTTTGCCGCCGGCGATTGTGCCGATCCCAATTATCGTCAGGCTGTTGTAGCTGCCGGTACAGGTTGTATGGCTGCTCTTGAGGCAGAGCGCTTCCTCAATCAATAATCTCTATTTAGTCTCATTTAAAGGGACCGGACTTAACGGCTCCGTGTATTCTGTAAGAGTACGCGGAGCCGTTTTTGGTACGCTCGGCATGAGTATTAGCTAAC
>ULMR01003813.1_pt1 | contig 40031 bp, 32 predicted proteins | sample 1951711 | NCBI WGS metagenome assembly ULMR01 (sample SAMEA4835556, study PRJEB28245) | human gut metagenome | biome: gut microbiome; material: fecal sample | place: Denmark | collected 2008 | reverse complement strand
CGATTAGCCAACTTTTATTGGACAGTAGTGTTTGAGGGTATAGAAAAATTGTGTTAGGGAAATGTTAATTTTCCAATTGTATTAGACTGCAAACATTTATTTTATCGGCGGTCCGATGTCTTTACTCTCATGTCGGAGTTCCTTCTATCGACGTGGCTTGCTATGTCTTTGAAAAAGGAGACAGTGACTAATCATGGGAAATCTTCAGGATCTCTAACGTCTGACTCAGGTCAAGATGTATTTTCGTATGATTTATGACAGAAAGCCGGCCTTGCCAGTAGTTACTGGTAGGGCCGGCACAATAGAATTTTATAGTAAAGGTATGAAGAGGATTTTAGAACGCGAATTGCAGACGGGCCTGCACCTGATGGAAGTTTTTATCGTAGGGCAGGAGGTCGCGGTCGAGATGGTGATAGGTGTAGTCGAGCATCACTTGGGCAAACTTATTGAAAGCATAGTTGATACCGACCGTAGCCGATAAGATGTTGCCGCCACCCACAGTAGTGGCGCCAGTTCCCGGCCAGTCTTCCATGTGTCCGGCGGAGTAGTATTGTCCGCGTCCGGCATTGAAGTACTCACCTTTTGTGCGGTTGTTCAGTCCGGTGTAGCTCAAGCGTCCTACGATCTCCAGAGATCGGCCGTCAAGGCCGCCGAGGAGACTCTCCTTCTTGTCATAAGTGTAGGGATGTCCGAAGATCTTGTAGCCGGCTTCCACGTAACCGCCCATAAAGGTATTGTTCTTCAACTTATTGGCATTTTCCCACAGTTCGAGAGACCCCCAACCGTCAATATTATTCTGCGCATCGATGAAGAGAGAATAGCTGTCGCGTTTCTTAGTGACATATTTCAGGAGATATTCACCTCTGACGAAGAAATTCTTGTTGTGGTATAATGCCTCGACACCTCCGCTCCATACGTTGTTGACCCAGGGAAGTGTGGCTGTTACGAATGAAGGATCATTGTCTACATAAGTCTCGAGCGATTGTGAAAGAGTAAGGCTTTTGCGGAGTACGTTGTTGTACACCTCGCCGCCTCCGATGTGCGAGAAACGTCCACTCAGTCCGACATGTAAGGTCTGATGATCGTCGATGACGGGCCGGTAGATCCAACGTCCGGACACGACAAGACCATTGTAGCCTGCGGTCTCTGTGTTGTATTCGTTTTCTGTGAACACACCTTGATAGGCCATCCATCGGTCATTGGTGAAGCGGTAGGTGATACCCAATTCACGGCCGTCACCAAGGGCATTGGTCACACCCGGACGGGAGATGAAATGATAGCTTCCCAAAGAGGTGTTGCGTGCCATTGATCCGGCAGGGTCGTTATAGTAACCGCCTTTGAAGATGTGACGGTCACCGTTGGTGGTCTCCTTAGTATATTCGAGGAAGATATTCTTCTGTTGGAATTTGCCGCCACCGAATCCGAAATCGGCGTAGAAGTACCAGTCCTTATACTGCATGGAGGTACGAATGCGCGCATCCGAGATTGTAGCGCCACTTTGCAGAGGTGTGAACTCCGTGTGGTACAGGGCTGCATCAGCCATGAAGCGGGCTCCAACGGTAAATTTCATCTCTTTCTTCTCGTTTTCTATCGTAACAGTGGGCTCTGTGTCAAAGTCCTGTGCCGGGAGATTCATGGCAGTCATCGCCATGGCAACAACTATGATATATCGTTTCATAATGTATATTCTTTAATTTATAGTGATGGTATGTTATTAATATCCCAGACGTTCCAGCGTCTCTACAGCATCGGGTACCTCATGTGGCGCCTGTGAATTATCGAAAGTCTTTCCGGGGTGGAACGGATTGGGCAGGTTGGCGTTGCAGCGGAATCCGTTCTCGATCATATACCGGAGTGACATTTCCGAGCGGTTGGTGAAGGAGCCGTCCATATAGACAGGCAGGTCTTGGTCGCCAATCTTTGAATATGCTGTTGCAGGAATATGCAGGCGGAGCAGGTCGTCGAATTCTGTAACATTGCCATAGTTCCACATTCCCATATATTTGGATATCTGGGCATAGCTGTCGAAAGAGTAGGGATGATTGAGCATGCCCGATTTTCTTATCATATATGCCTGCCAGGGATTGTTCATTTCCGGATAGTTATTAGGTTCTCCCGAGATGGCCGGACCGATGATGGTGGCTCCATAATCCTGTGCCCATTTGATGAAGGCTGCATAGCCGGTGGGAGTGTCGTAGGCGATGTCGGTGGCATACGGTGGATCGCTCACCCAGAGGAGGTAGCACATGGGCAGTTTTCCACGGAAGACATCGTAAGCACGGCGCAGGGCATCGAAGGAGAAGGTCTGCAGAATCACCTTGCCGTTGGTATTGCCGATATTTACACGGCCGTTCTTGTAGAATTCGGTTTCGGTGGCCGGTTTGGTGATAATGTTCCATCCCTCCTCGTCGAGAATATCATAAACGCGCTGTTCCATATTACCGGGGTTGAGCCAGCTCTCCTTGAACTCGATGTACACGCCGGGGCGGTTGCCGGTGTCCTGCTCGTCCTGTACATAGGCATTGTCGAAGTCGTACTCTAGGAAATCCATGTATTTTGCATTGTATTCGCCTTTCTTTACGATGGCCTCGTAGATCTGCCGCAGTGTCATGCCTTTGTATTCATCTTTTACTTTCCATGTAAGGACACGCTCGCCGTCGGCGTTTCTCTTGAGCTTTTTCCCTTCTGCATAGGCGATCTGGTCCTGTAGGGTTGATATGTAGAGATGAGTTGAGGCGAAGGACGGACGGGCCTGTTCCAGACTGGTCTCGTTAAACCAACTGCCGGCATCGAGTTGCAGCAGCTCGGCATAGTAGTAGGACATGGTGTAGAAAGGTCTGAACACGGCGAGGTCGCGTTGATACTGCTCTTCGGCATCTTCATGTGAGAAGCCTAGGCTCTCGTAGAACTGTACGCGCGTGGCAGGAATTTCCTCGCCATAGACATTTTCGATGTTCGTGGTGCGTTTCAGATTTTCGTCGTGGTTGGCAAGTACCACACCGTCTTTTGTGCACTGCATGTCGCTCTCCAGGTAATCAACGCCCATCTCACGGGCCCAGCGCCATGAGGCTTCGGTCTCTTCCGGAGTCCAGAATGTAGAGCCACGGTGGGCTATTACCGCATAGAGAGGAACATAATCGCGTACGGCTGCAGCCTCATTGCTGAGCACCTGCACGTCGATTTTCTTAGCGTCCGCCTTGGCATTGGTGAACTGCTGTTCGTCCGAACAGGAGGTGGCGGCTGCAAGCACACTGAGGCAAAGCAGCCCTAAATGGATTATAGTCTTGTTCATAATATAAGGTTTGGGTTAAACAAAGTGGGGTTTATAATTAGTGCTTCTTTTTCGCTAGATATTGTTCCTTATGGTAGGTAAGGCTCATGAAGAAGATAGCCATCAGACAGGCGATGAGGAGCAGGACGAACGTGAAGTCCCATCCCATGTGCTGGGCCACCTGGCCGATAACGATATTCGCCAGCAGTGCCGTGCCGAGGACGTAACCCATGAAACCGGTCAGTCCGGCAGCCGTACCGGCCACATTCTTCGGGGCCAGGTCGAGGGCCTGTACGCCAATCAGCATCACAGGACCATAGATAAGGAATCCGATGGCGATAAGACAGCCGATGACGATGTTCACGTTGTCGAGATTGAGCCAGTAGATGACGATGGCGATGGCGACGAGCGACATGAAGAGTATTGTTGGGATAGCACGCCGGCCATTGAACACCCGGTCGGAGAGCCAGCCGCAGAAGATAGTGCCGGGGATGGCAGCCATCTCATAGGCGAAGTAAGCCCATCCGGCACTCTTCAGGTCAATACCTTTGTCGGTGAGGATAGTAGGAGCCCAGTCGAGACAGCCATAGCGGACCATATAGACGAAGGCGTTGGCGAAGGCGATGTACCAAAGGAAACGGTTGGAAAGAACCGTACGGAAGATCTCTTTTGTAGAGAGCACTTCCTCGGCTTTGGCATTGTAATTGTCGGCAGCGTGCCCGCTCCATTTTTCAATCGGTGGCAACCCGCATGATTGGGGTGTGTCGCGGATAAGACAGTAGGCTAGGATGGCTATCAGACAAGCCATTGCTGATGGGAAGGCATAGGTGCCGATGAGGAAGTACATCTGCTCGTTGGTTCCATAGAACCATGACCCGAACCAGATGGCGCCATAGACAGCCATCGGTCCCACGAGGGCGCCTCCGACATTGTGGGCACAGTTCCAAAACGACATCCATGTGCCGCGCTCTTTAATGGAGAACCAATGAGTCATTACGCGACCGCAGGGAGGCCAGCCCATGCCGTTGAACCATCCGACAAGGAAGTTGAGCACCCCCATGAGGATGATGGCGGCCATCTTATGCTCTGCGCCGATGAACTGTACCGGCACAATCATGAAGAACATAGAGACGGCTGTGAGGAACAGGCCTAGCGGCAGAAAGGCGCGGGCATTGCTGCGGTCGGAGACCGATGCCATGATGAATTTGGAGAAGCCGTAGGCAATGGCGTTCATAGAGAGCACCACGCCTAATTCACCCTTCTCGAAACCAAGGGGCTCGAGCATCGGTATGGCCATGGAGAAGTTTTTACGGACGATGTAAAAACCTGCATAGCCGATAAATATACCGATGAATACTTGCCAGCGTAGCCGCCGGTAACGTGCGTCGGCTTCTGGTCCTGTCTGTTCTGCTTTAGCGGCAGGAGGTTGGAGAAATTTCCACATGTGATTGTTTAGGTTTTAGTGACAAAGTCACGGGTTAATACTTATTTTTATTGATATATTGTCAGAGGGAATCTGTTGAATTCATGAAAGGTTGTCGATTAAACTCACTCCTACGCTTGTCAAATGGCTATTCTGTAGAATGACACATCCTTTAACCCTTTGATGCTGAATTAGAACCAGAGGGCTTTGAGGATATGGTGTTGGATAGGAAGTGATGGTAAGTGGCTAAGAGATATGTTGATAGCAGAATGGAGTGAATAGGAGAGTGTGTCGGGTTATAGCAGTGGTGATGATGTTTTTAGAGATGTTGTGTGGCCGGGATCACTCCCGGCACACAACGGTTATAGAAAAGGATCTTGTCAGGTTGTTCTATTGATTGAGCTGCTTTGTGGCCTCTACGTCGAGTGCTTCTGCGAGGGTGGAGATAGGATTCTTTACGGTATATCCGGTCGACATCTCTATCTGCCATTTACAGGTCTCGCAGTCGCAGCTGACGAAGTCAGGGTTGAGTTCTTTGATCTCATTGAAGAGCGGTGTGCCAATAGCTTGAGAACGTTTATAGTTCTCTTTCTTGAAACCATAGGTACCGGCAATACCGCAACAGCAATCGCCAAGCATGGTAAGCTCTACGCCGGGTATCATTTTGAGCAGAGAGGTCGAGTAGACCGCCCAACCCATGCGGGCCATGTGGCAGGCCGTATGATAAGCCAGTTTCTGGTGGAAGTCTTTACGGAACGCGAGCTTCAGATGCCCTGCCTCGATCTGCTGGTAGAGCCAGCGCGTGGCGAGCATGATGGAGTTGCGTACGTTGCCGTTCTCGATGTTCAGCAGATGAGGATATTCGTCACGGATGGTGAACGTACAGGTGCTGCTTGTCGTCAGTACGGGTTCGCCCCGATTGACAGCTTCTTCCATGATATCGATGTTGTGCTTTCCTTGTTTTGTCGCTTGTTTGTACAGACCGTTAGCGATCATGGCTACACCGCAGCATTTCTCGTGATCAAGCAGCCGTACGCCGATGCCGCATGCGTTGAGGATCTTCAGAAGATCGCGGGAGAGCTGCGGGAAGTTGTAGTTAGCGTAGCAGCCGTGGAAATAGCTGACATGTTTCGGATAGGCTTCCTGCTCCTCGGCGTGCTTCTTATACCATTGCTCGAAGGTCTGGAGAGAATAGGCGGGGAAGGTACGGTGCTTGTCGATCTTCATGACGCCGTCCATCACAGCTTTCACGGGTTTCAGGCCTAAAGCAAAGTTGGTGATAGGTGCGAAGGTGTGGGCCAGCGTGCCAACGAGATCCGTGGATGCCAGCATGGTATCGCGCAATGACGGTTTGTGCTCGCTATATTTGATGCGTGCGGCTTGGATGATGTCGCCGATGGCAACGTGCTCGGGGCATGCTACCTCGCAACGCTTGCAGTTGAGACACATTTTCAGTGCTTCGTTGAAGAATTCGGGATCCTTCAGACGGTAGCGCTCGTTGTCAGGACCGCTCTGCTTGGGTCCTGGATAAGTCGGCTCCACGGCTGAGACGGGACAATAGACCGTACAGATGGAGCATTTGAGGCATTGCTCAAAATTGTAGGGGCTTTGGGCCCGTGTCTGTATTTCTTCTGCCATGACTTTCTACTTTAAAATGTTGTGGGCTGCCTGCAGTCCGGTAAGTAAAGCTACGCCTTCTGCGTCGGCCTGACGGATAGGGTCATTACCGCTGAGGATGGCTCCTGCCGCATAGAGGTTGCTGATCGTATGCCCGTCTTTGCTGACGTGGAGCTGATCATCGGTCTTTACTCCAAAACGCATATAGGGTTGGTCGTCAAAGACATAGTCGGCAGTCCAGTCGCTACGCTTTTCTGCGACATTCACATCAAGGCCGAATATGGGTTCGGTGATACCGGTATAGTCACTTCTCAGTCCGCGGCTTTGGAATGATCCTGTTGCTAGGATGAAGTTTTCTGCTTCTAGTTTCTCTTCTACGAGGCGGTCGGTCTTGACATAAGCGAGGTGGCCGTTGTTCAATTGGCCGTCTGTTACGGTATGGTTGGTCAGCAAGGTACCGCCGAGCTTGACGAAATGGCGACGCAGATGGTTCTGCAGGCATACGCCGGGCACGGATGGTGGCATTGTGGCAAAGATGGCTAAGGGGTGTTTTACCTGCCTTTTCAGTTGGGCGGTCATCATCGGGTCTTCAAGTCCCAAGACAGCCGGTAGCAATACTACCTCGCCTTTGGGGCTGAGATTGTTGAGTGCGTTGGCCAGACTGTTGAGCGCACCGGGACGGGCGAGGACCTTAGCCAGATTAGTGGCGCGCATCTCAGAAGGACTCAGACGGGCGGCACTGAGTTGTGGCGTGGAAATGCTGACACGTTCCACCTTGACACCGGTTTTGGTGATATTGTCAATGAGGAATGTGAGCGGAGCATCGAGAAATCCGATAATATCGACTACGGTTACGCTTTTCCAAGGCAGTCGGTCGCCTTCCTTGCATGTCACCATGCCCTCGGTAGTGAGCCATGTGGGTTTTGTCAGTCCGATGGGGGTGAGGCGCCAGTGGTTATGGTTGGCTTCGCCCGTCATGGGACAACCGGCTTCTTTCAGGAGTGCAGCGGCTTCGATGGCTTTTGCCTCCACATCATTGACGCGGTGATAGGGATGTGTCTCCGGCAATTCGGCGATAGCTTGCAACGGTTGCTCTACGGCATTGCCTTTCACGTCATATCCTAGCAGATCGATCGACCCTCCGTTGAAGTGAAGAGTACTTTCTCCCGCTGTGATGATGGCAACCTGTTGTCCGGCCTTCCTGAGTGTGATGCCGGCAGCGAGTGCGCTGAGGCCTCCGCCTATGATAATGGTATTGAACTTCATATTGCTACCTCCTTTTCACCTTTGAGTTGATCCAGTCCGCAGAGCCCTGCATAGATGGATGATGTGAGTTGTGCTTCAGCCAGGGTGTCTCCCCAGGCTACGGGTTGCATGCCTTTCCATCGTTCTGCTACGAAGGCGGCGAGGTCGTGCTGTGCCTTTTCGGGTGTCAGGCCAGATACCTGGCAGAGTACATTGGCACCGCGGCAGGCACATAGCTCACCTTGACAGGTACCCATGCCTAGACGAGTGCGGCGTCGGAGATTAATGAGGTTGTGTACGTGGAGCTTTTCTGCGGCGAAACGAACCTCGCCGACGGTCACGTCCTCACACTCACATACCAATGCGTCGTCAATGGGTTGTGCGTCTTTTATTTTTTTCGTCATGGTTCCATGACGTCCTATTTGGGCATAATGGCTGTACTCGTGGGCGCTGTGCGAGGTTCTTCCGCCTTCATGCTTGCTCTCCGATCCTGGCAGTGGCGTGGTGGCTGTCTCGCAGGGCTTGTTGATGCCCAGCTTTTTGCAGGCCAGGTCTGTGGCTTTCTCAGCCATCAACCGGTAGGTCATCATCTTGCCGCCTGTGATCGTGATCATGCCTTCGAGACCATCGCGTGTGGCATGGTCGAGCAGTACGATGCCGCGGCTGATATTACGTCCTGTTGTATCACCATCGGCGGCTACGAGCGGGCGTACGCCGGCATAGGCACGGATGATACGGGTCGAGGCAAGTTGGGGCGCAAGCTTTTCGCCTTCCCGAATGAGAGTGTCTACCTCTTCCGGAGTCACTCTCAGGTGATCGCATTCCTCCAAGGGTACACGGTCACTGGTGGTTCCGATGACGCATACGGTATCATCGGGTACGAGAATATCTGCGTTGGCAGGCTTACGGCAACGATTGATCACCATATTGTTGACACGGTGGCCGAAGATCAGCAGTGTGCCTTTGGAGGGGAACATGCTGACAGTGATGCCGGCCATGGAGGCGATGGCTTGTCCCCATACACCGGCGGCGTTAATGACGAGGCGGCAGTGTACTTCTCCCGTCTCTCCTGTATGATTGTCGCGGAGTTTCACGCCAGTGATGCGTCCGTTCTGTTGCAGGAGACCGATCACTTCATGGTAGGTACGTATCTCTGCTCCATGTCGGCGTGCATCAATTATATTGGCTGTCGTCAGTCGGAAGGGATCTACAGAGGCGTCAGGCACACGCACGGCGCCGATGAGTGAGGGGTTGACAGCCGGTTCAATGCGGCGTGCTTCTTCGGGTGAGATCACCTCAGCACGGATGCCGGCTTTTGTACAGGCTTCAACAAATGTAGTCTGATAGTGGAGGTCATCCTCAGGGAGGGTGATGAAGAGGCCGTCAGTCTCATCCACACAATGGGCAGCGATGCGTCTCAGAGTCATGTTCTCTTTGATGCATTCGCGGGCCGATTCACCGTCGGTAACGGCATAGCGCGCACCGGAGTGAAGTAGCCCGTGGTTGCGGCCTGTCGCTCCGTTGGTCATGTCGTATTTCTCAACGAGCAGCACTTTCATGCCACGCATGGCACAATCACGTGCCGTACCGGCACCGGTAATGCCACCGCCGATGATCACAACATCGTATTCTTGCTGATTCAAGTTACCTTTCATAGTTACGGTTTTAGTTGGTCTTCGTTCCCTTCCAAAAGGGACTTGTAAAAGCGAACGGTTTACGTTGCAAAACGTAGTAATTTACTTTTCGTCACAAATGTAGTGAGTTGTTATGTATTAGCCATGTTTTATTAACATTATTTAGAGAAATAGTTTGCGAAACGGAATATAAAACTTGCATTTCGACCGTAAAGAGAAGAATTTCTTGTCGAAAGATAAGTATTTCGGAAGTGATGGTGCTTTGCTCGCGTTTCCCTATGAACTTTCTATTCGAGAGACCAGCTTTGAATCAACAATCAAAGTGGAAAAGGTAGGGTAAGAAAAGAGAATAAAGAGACAGATTGGCTATATTGTCAATATTTATGATGTTATAAAGAATGACAGTTGATACATATATGCTATATTCAGAGAGGGGAAGTGGTTTGGGTATGGTCATCAGTGGTGTGTTTAGAAGTTATTGGGCAAGTTCCGATGAGAGATCATGCATCTTTTTTATATGTTAATCATTGGTAAAAAGGACGGGCTAAATATGCTACATCAAAGATAATTCATTATTTTTGTATGTGTTATACATAGCATATTACCATTTACCATGACTAAGGAAGAAAGGGAAAATGCCATACTCAACCAGTTGCAGGTTCACGGTTCAGCATTGGTTACTGATTTGTCGGCCCTGTTGGAAGTATCGACTGTAACCATCCGCAAGGACCTGACAGAACTGGAGCGTGCAGGGAAACTTTACCGCAGCCACGGCAAGGCTATCCTTATCAATCCTTTCACTAACAATCGCACAGTGTCGGAGAAGGAGAAGCTCAACGCCGATCTGAAACTGCTTATTGGCAAAGAAGCTGCTAAACTGATTACTCCCAATGATTCGATTGTGATAGCCTCCGGTACGACGATTCACGCTTTGGCTCATAGCATTCATCCAGTGAGCAAGCTGACTGTCGTATCAGCGTCATTGCCTGCCTCAGTAGCGTTGGCTCAGAATCAGAATGTAGAGATCATTCAGTTGGGCGGCATGATGCGTCACAGCTCGGAATCGGTGATAGGCAATTATGCCGAGCAGTTTCTCAGCGAGTGCGCTTTTAGTAAATTGTTTCTCGGTGTCGACGGTATCGATTTTGATTATGGCCTTACAACGACAGATCTGCGCGAGGCAACGCTCAATCAGAAGATGATGACAGCTGCACAGAAGATTATAGTATTGGCTGACAGCTCAAAATTCGGACGTCGTGGGTTTGCCCGTATTTGCGACTTGGCTGATGTCGACATGATCATCACGGATTATAAGATCAGCCAGAAAGATATTAATGCTCTTGAAGCCCAAGGCATCGAGCTTGTAATAGCCAAGCCCGATGAAGAAATATGAAACATAAATAAATAAACTATGAATACACCATCTGAATTTGACGATATTCGTCCATTTGACGCGGAAGAATTACCAGCGGTCTTTGATCGTTTGCTTAATAATAGACAGTTCCAGGCTGTATTGCGTTTCCTGTATCCCGGAGCCTCGCTTGAGGATATTGGTGCCATGATGCGGCAATGTAAGAGCAGCATAGAGTTTCAGCGTAAGTTCTGCTATGGTTTTCTCAAGGATCTGGTCAGCCGGGCTGGTCGGGGATGTGAGATGGATATCGCGGCGATCTCCAATAAGCGTAATTATACGTTCATGAGTAATCATCGTGATATAGTCCTTGATTCGGCACTGTTGGACATGCTTCTTTTGGACGCAGGCTTTGAGACGACTTGCGAGATAGCCATTGGTGACAACCTGCTGTCCTTGCCTTGGGTACTCGATATAGTACGTGTGAACAAGAGCTTTATCGTGCGTCGGGGATTAATGGTGAAGGACCGTCTGAAGTCGTCGATCACTCTCTCGCGTTATATGCACTATGCTATCCAGGAAAAGCATGAGAACCTGTGGATTGCCCAGCGGGAGGGACGTGCGAAAGATTCAGACGACCGTACGCAGAAGTCTGTGCTGAAAATGCTCGCCCTCGGCGGAGAGGGCTCCGTCATCGAGCGTCTGCAGGCACTGCACATCGTACCCTTGTCAATATCCTATCAGTTCGACCCCTGCGACTATCTGAAAGCTGCCGAGTTCCAGTCAAAGCGTGATGATCCCAACTGGCACAAGGGGCCGATGGACGATGTTATCTCCATGCGGACGGGTATTATTGGTTTCAAGGGACATATACATTATCATGCTGCTTCTTGTATCGATGATTATCTGGAGACGCTGAAGGATCAGAAGATGAGCAATAACGACCTGCTGGAGCATGTTGCTACTTATATCGACCATCAGATTCATCTCAATTATCAGCTTTACCCGGAGAACTATATCGCCTTGGATGAGCTTCGCGGCACGCATGACTATGCTGACCATTATGACGATCACACCCGTGACGTGTTTAATCACTATCTGAGCCGTCATCTCCACAAGATCGAGTTGCCGAATCCCGACGAGGCATTCCTTCGCGAGCGTCTGCTCACGATGTATGCCAACCCGGCGATCAACTATATTAAGGCGCACGAGGAAGAGAAGAAGGGATAAGCTTCTATACCTTATTATATATAGGCGATGTCCTTGTCAGCTCATCAGCACGAGGAATGTCGTCAAGATGGAAATGATATGGTGGGAAAGAGACGGAATCGGGCTCTATCCCACAAGAATGGCCATACGGAGTTTCACCAGGAACTTTCTGTATGGCTATTTTTTTAGGATCTCGGAGGGTCTCGGGAAGCTGGGGGCTTTGCGGGGTCAAGGTGGCACGCCTTGTTTGATGTTTATAGTCCTATTGGTGTCGGTCGCAGGCAGTGGGTATTGGCAAGGGCCATGGTGGATCTGCCGGTTGGAGGAAGGGTCGTCGATAGGACCCTGTCATGATGGCGTACAGGTTCGCGGAAGACGCTGGAAAGGATAAAGGGACCTCTTTGGTGTTATCTTTTATTAAAATTCATATATTGTAGTGCGTCAAAGACGCTATTCTTGTCCTTCCAATAAATTTTCTGCTCAATTTTAATCTATTCGTAACACATGATATTAATTTTTTAAGTAATTTTGCAGATGTAAGTTAGGTTAAAACAACGTTAAATCGTAATTTGCCTTATAGGTATTAGAATTTATTTTCACTTTTAATCTCAAAAAACACAGTATGCGAAAACGATTAGGTATTCTATTCGCGTTGATGTTGTTCTTTACGACCACGATGTTGGCCCAGATGACAACGTCAGGAATCAATGGTAAGGTCATGGCCGGAGGCGAAGCTGCCATCGGTGCTACCGTTACCGCAGTGCATGAGCCTTCGGGAACCACCTACAACACGGTGACGAACGAAAACGGCCGTTACACGATCAATGGTATGCGTGTCGGTGGTCCTTACACGATCACGGTGAGCTACATCGGCTTCACGACGAACGTGACCAAGGATGTACGCCTTCAGTTGGCTGAGGCTTACAACCTGAACGTCAATCTTTCTGAGGACTCCAAGGAGCTGGGAGAGGTTGTCGTTTCTGCGAAGGCTACGAAGTTCACTGCAGAAAAGACCGGTGCTTCAACCAACATCAACCTGAATCAGTTGGAAAACATGCCTACGGTGAGCCGTTCTATTACCGACTTCACCCGTCTGTCTCCTTATGGTGGCAACGGTATGAGCTTTGCCGGTACCGACGGCCGTACTGCCAACTTCACGGTTGATGGTGCCAACTTCAACAACAACTTCGGTCTGAGCGACGGCCTGCCCGGTGGTGGTAACCCTATCTCTATCGATGCCATCGAGGAAATGCAGGTGGTGATCTCTCCTTATGATGTTCGTCAGACTAACTTCATTGGTGGTGGCGTGAACGCCATCACAAAGTCAGGTACCAACACCTTCAAGGGTACCGCCTATATCTATCATCAGAATGAGAACATGCGCGGTGACGCCATTGACCGTGAGCAGATCCAGGGCGCGCGTGAGAAAGACCAGAAGACGACTTATGGTTTCACACTCGGAGGCCCGATCTTGAAGAATAAGCTGTTCTTCTTCGTCAGTGGAGAAATGAGCAAGATTCCTACCGTCGTGAACCGTTGGCACGGATCAGAGGATGGTGTGGCTGATGCTGATAATTATATCTCCCGTACTACCTTGGCCGACCTGGAGAAGGTATCTAATTTCGTTAAGGAGAAATATGGTTACGACACAGGCTCATGGACCAAATTCCCGGCTGATGAGAACAACTACAAGTTGCTGGCACGTTTGGACTGGAACATCACGAACATGCATCACCTGTCCTTCCGTTATAACTACACAAAGAACCGTGGCTGGAATAGTGTGAACGCTTCTTCTATGGACGGTGGTACGCGTGCTTCCTATTCACGTTTCTCTCAGATGTCGATGAGCTATGCCAATTCAATGTATGCAATGGATAATCTGGTCCATTCATTCTCTCTCGATCTGAACAGCCGCTTCTCGGATAATCTTTCCAACCAGTTCCTGGCTACTTATTCGAGCTTGGAAGATGTGCGTGCTACCAATTCTTCTGAATTCCCCTTCATCGACATCATGGATGGTACGGGTACCAATACTCCGTATATCTCTCTTGGTGAGGAGCTCTTCACACACAACAATGCCGTACGTAACAAGATCTGGAACATCAAGGATGATGTTACTTACTATGCAGGCAACCATAAGATCATGGTAGGAGCCAAGTTCGAGCATCAGATGGCTCTCAACTCTTATATGCGTAATGGTTCGGGTTACTACCGCTACTATTCTCTCGACGATTTCCTTAATGGAGCTGCTCCTGAGATCGTCAACCTGACCTACGGTTATGACGGTGAGACAGATCCTGCCGCTACCGTTCGTTTCAACACGCTGGGTATCTACGCTCAGGATGAGTGGTCGATCAATTCGCGCTTCAAGCTGACTTACGGTGTCCGCTTCGATGACATGTTCTTCAACAATGCCGACCTGATGACCAATAAGGCCATTTATGATCTTGACTACAATGGCCGTCATATCGACACCGGCAAGTGGCCCGGCTCTAATCTTACGGTTGCTCCCCGTGTAGGCTTCGTATGGGATGTGCTGGGTGACAAGACCCTTAAGCTGCGCGGTGGTTCGGGTATCTTCCAGGGCCGTTTGCCGTTGGTATTCTTCACCAACATGCCGACCAACTCAGGTATGGTACAGTATCAGGCCATCATCAACGCTGCCAATGCTAAGAACAACGGCTTCACGATGAACGAGTTCGCCGGTGGTCTGGTAACTGACGAGAACGGTCACGCTACGATCAGTGCTCTTCAGAATAAGCTCTTCGGATTGGGCTATCCCCAGACGATCAAGCCAGAGGATGGTACTGTGCCTTCACAGATCTCTGCCGTGGATCCCGACTTCAAGATGCCTGAGGTATGGAAGACTTCTTTGGCTGTAGACTATGTTGTGCCTGTAGGCTTCCCGTTGACGGTTACTGCTGAGGGTATCTTCAACAAGACTATCTATGCTGCTACGATGCAGGACTGGTCAATCCCCGATGTAGGTGGTTTCGCCCGCTTCAATGGTGTTGACAACCGTCCTATCTTCCCCACAGGATACAATAAGGGTGTGGTACCTGCCTACGTGCTGTCTAATACCAGCAAGGGTTATGGTTGGAGCGCCAGCGTTTCTGTCAACGCTTCTCCCTCTAAGTACATTGACATCATGGCTGCCTATACGCACACTTGCTCTAAGGAGCTCACAGGTATGCCGGGTTCTAACGCTTCTTCAACGATCGCCTACCTCCCCTCTGTGGAAGGTCCTAACAACATCAAGCTGCACAACTCGCAGTATGTGGAGCCCGACCGTGTGATCGCACAGATCACGGCACACGACAACAGCCACAACCACTTCAGTCTGATCTATGAGGGATGGCGTGGTACTTACAACTACACCTACATGCTTCAGAACGATATGAATGGTGACGGTCAGGCTTACGATCCTATCTATATTCCTACTGATGAGCAGGTGGCCAACAACGAGTTCCGTTTCAAGACGACCGATGACCGCGACCGCTTCATGGACTACGTTCATAACAACAGTTATCTGAAGAATCATCAGGGCGAGTATGCTGAGGCTTACAGCGTATATTCTCCTTGGGTTCACCGCTTCGATTTCAGCTACAAGCACGACTTCACGGTGAATGCCGGTTCCACCAAGCACATGCTGACTCTCAGCTTCGATATCAAGAATGTGGGTAACCTCTTCAATTCTTCCTGGGGTGTAGCTAAGACGCTCAATCCGGCTATCGGTACGGAGGCCAAGATCCTGAAGTATGAGGGTGCTGACGCCGACGGCTATGCTGTATTCTCTACTCCTTCTGCTATCAGCGGATCAACCAAGACCTGGGAGGCTAACCACGCAATTGGTCAGTGCTGGTACATGTCTATCGGCATCAAGTACACATTCAATTAATTTTTAAATCAGAAGTATCATTATGAGACTGAAAAATATATTTTCCCTGCTTCTGCTGGGTGTCGTGGCTTTGTTGGCCAGTTGCTCGAGCGACGATGACATCACTGTGCTGAAGGATCTGCAGGTGTCGAAATCCTATGTGTCTATCCCTAAGGCCGGCGGTAGTGATACAATCACCATTAAGGCCAATAGTGATTGGAAACTGGAACATGCGCCTGAGTGGGTGACGCTGTCTGACTCTGTCGGCACTGCCGGCGTGACGGATGTGATATTCAAGGCCGATGCCTACAGCTATGGCCGTAGCTCTGATGCGATGACCATCACCTGCAACGGCCAGGTGCAGCACATCAATATCGTGCAGGGCGAGGTGACTATCACTGATGCTACCTGTGCTGAGGTGCTGGCCGGTCCGGACAACAAGACATATCAGGTGACCGGTACGGTGACCGCTATCTCTAATACTACTTATGGTAACCTCTACATCAACGACGGTACCGGTGTGGTTTATATCTATGGTACTCTCGATAAGACGGGTGCTGAGAAGAACTTCTTGAGCCTCGGCATTGAGGAAGGCGATGAGATTACCGTTCAGGGTCCGAAGCAGACCTACAATGGTACGGTAGAGCTGGTAAACGTGACGGTGGTGAAGATCAACAAGGGTATGATCAAGGTTGACTCGCTTTCTACGACGTCTATTCCCAAGGATGGCGGCAACGTGACTGTTTATGCGACGACAAAGGGATCCGGCGTGTCTTTCGACATCCCTGAGGATGCCAAGGGATGGCTCTCCCTTGTCTCTGTCAAGCAGGACGGCACTGCTGCCGAGTTGACCTTCAAGGCTGCGGCTAATGAGGGAAGTGCCCGCTCAACCACGTTGACACTGAGCACCGTTGCTGACGGTAAGACCTATTCCATGGAGACCACCATCAAACAGGCTGGTGGTATTGCCGATGTGTCGGTAGCCGAGTTCAATAAGGCAGCCGACGGCGAGGACCAGTATCGTCTTAAGGGCGTAGCGACCAATGTCCAAAGCAATGGCAGCTTCACGCTGGCTGATTGGAGCGGTTCCACTACGGTTTTCAAGAGCACCAATGGCGTGGCCAAGGGTGTCAAGAACGGTGACATCGTTACTGTTGTCGGCACACACGATACCTATAATGGTACTGTAGAGCTGGTTGGTGGCGATGTTACGGAGGTAGTGCCTACGATTCCCGTTTCTATCGCTGAGTTCCTGGACCTTCCCGACGGTGACACCTACTATATGCTTACAGGCAAGATTACGAAGATTGCGGAGGGACATTACGGCAATGTCTATATCTCGGACGGAACAGGTGAGGCTTATCTCTATGGCCTCTATCCCGGCTATGGTGCAGAGGGTGACAACCGTTATGACTTCGTCACCAATAGCGGTCTTAAGGTGGGTGATGAGATTACCGTTATCGGTACTCATACAACATACAAGGGAACTATTGAGATGAAGAATGCTATCTTCGTGAGCAAGAAATAATCTTGTCGGAAGGATAGCTGGTTCTTGAAACCCGATATATTGAAAAAAGAGGGCGGCAGATGTACTATCTGCCGCCCTCTTAGCGTTTATATGAAAAACATGATTAAGTTATGATTATCGATTTTGACAAGATTAAAGAAGCCCATATTGATGGCTTCAAGGGTGGTAAGGGCCCGCTGGACACCCGCAATTACGTGGATGAGAAAGTACGTATCATGTATTCAACGTTGCGTCCGGGCTCTTCGTCGGGCGAGCATTTGCATGGAGAGAACTGTGAGGTGATCTATGTCGTCTCAGGCGAGCTTACCTTCCATTACGACGGACAGGAGGAAGTGTGTCGTGTCGGACAGGTGCATTATTGCCCCAAGGGTCATAAGCACTGGTTTGAGAATAAGACCGATCATGACTGTGTCTATTTTGCGGTCGTTGCAGAGCATCATTAATCTTTTTGGATTTTTTTTGCTATTTTCCTTAAAATGATATATCTTTGTCACTAAAATTATTGTCATAAAGGAAAATACAGACATGGCGCAATCACATAATCATCTCGTCATCATGGCCGGAGGCGTGGGATCACGCTTCTGGCCGATGAGCACCAGCGACAAGCCCAAGCAGTTTATTGATGTGTTGGGTGTTGGCCGGACGCTCCTTCAGATGACCTACGACCGTTTCAAAACGATTTGCCCGCCTGAGAATGTGTGGGTAGTGACCAATGCGAAGTACACTGACCTGGTGAAGGAACAGTTGCCCGAGCTCCCCGAGACGAATATTCTCAGGGAACCTTGCCGGCGCAACACCTGCCCGTGTATTGCTTATGTCAGCTGGAGAATTAAGATGACAGATGCCAAGGCTAATGTCGTGGTATCGCCGTCCGATCATCTTGTCACCGATACGGAGGAGTTTCGCCGTATCATTCAGTTGTCTCTGAAGTTCACAAGTGAGACCGATGCCATCGTCACGATAGGTATCAAGCCGTCGCGTCCTGAGACGGGATACGGCTATATCCAGGCCGATCTCTCTGCACGCTCTCCGCGCAACAAGGAAGTTTTTCGTGTGGATGAGTTCCATGAGAAGCCGCGGCTGGAGGTAGCCATGCGCTATATCCGGGAGAGCAATTATTTCTGGAATGCCGGTATCTTTGTCTGGAGTGTGGAGACTATTGTCAATGCCCTCCGTGTCTATGTGCCTGCTATCAATAAGATCTTTGAGAGCATGAAGGACAAGATGGGGACACCGGAGGAGCAGGTTCTCATCGACGAACGCTATCCCGACTGTGAGAATATCTCCATCGACTATGCCGTGTTAGAGAAGGCTGTGGAGATCTTCACCGTACCGGCCGATTTCGGATGGAGCGACCTTGGCACATGGGGCAGTCTTCTTATGCAGACAGACCGTGATATGTATGGTAACAGTCAGATCGGACCCAACGTGAAGCTCTACGACTGTCATAACACCATCGTTCATGCCACTCAGGAGAAGAAAGTCATTGTGCAGGGACTCGACGATTATATCGTAGCCGAGCATGACGGCAAGCTTCTTGTCTGCTCCTTGTCGGAGGAACAGAGAATCAAACAGTTCAGTACAGACGAATAAGCATCAAGATCAGTCATTAGAGGTTTGACGGATATCCTATTATTGCCGGGAGAGTCAACGATCTTGAGATAGTAGCTAATGACTGGCTAGAGGTAATTATAATATCAGAATACAATGGCTAACAAAGTAGCTCTTATTACTGGAATAACAGGCCAGGACGGATCGTATCTGGCTGAGTTTTTAATCGGAAAAGGATATGAGGTGCACGGACTGCTCCGTCGCAGTTCTTCATTCAACACGGGAAGGATCGAGCACCTCTATCTTGATGAGTGGGTGCGCGATATGCACCATAAGCGGCTCGTCAATCTGCATTGGGCGGATATGACCGACAGCTCCTCGCTGATAAGGATCATCAATGAGGTACAGCCCGACGAGATCTATAACCTCGCGGCTCAGAGTCATGTGAAGGTCAGTTTCGATGTGCCTGAGTATACTGCTGATGTCGTGGCCGTGGGCGTGCTTCGTCTGCTCGAGGCCGTGCGCATCTGTCATCTTGAGCATAAGTGCCGCATCTATCAGGCCTCCACATCCGAGCTCTTCGGCAAGGTGGAGGAGGTGCCTCAGAAGGAGACGACGCCGTTCCATCCCCGTTCACCCTACTCCGTGGCCAAGCTTTATGGCTTCTGGATCATGAAGAACTATAAGGAGGCTTACGGTATGTATTGCTGCAATGGAATCCTTTTCAATCATGAGAGTGAGCGCCGTGGCGAGAACTTCGTGACACGTAAGATCACGCTTGCCGCCAGCCGTATCGTCCAGGGCTATCAGGACAAGCTCTATCTCGGTAATCTGGATTCCCTGCGCGACTGGGGATATGCCAAGGACTATGTGGAGTGTATGTGGATGATCCTGCAGCAGCCCGAGCCGGACGACTATGTCATCGCTACGGGCGAATATCATACGGTGCGTGAGTTCTGTACCCTCGCTTTCCATCATGCCGGCATCGATCTGGAGTGGCAGGGTAAGGGACTGGATGAGAAGGGCATCGACAAGAAAACGGGCAAGGTGCTCGTGGAGGTCGATCCTAAGTATTTCCGTCCTGCTGAGGTGGAACAGCTCCTCGGTGATCCGACAAAGGCGAAGACGGTGTTGGGATGGAATCCCCGCAAGACGTCTTTCGAGGACCTGGTGAAGATCATGGTCGACCATGACATGAAGTTTGTAAAGAAACTGTATCTGAAGGCACAGTTGCCGGAGTAAGCAGCCTCGGATTCTGACAGTCCGCTTAACTGGATAGTCACAGGCTGTTGCCATGAAAGGTATCAATGAATAAATAGCCCCGGGCAGTGTGGACGACTCTTCTGCACTGACTCGGGGTATATGCAAAACATAGGGACTTAACCGGACAAAGGGAATAGTGTGTCGGTTAGGCACCGCTTAGGATAAAACGAAAGAGGAAACAATAATGTCATTATCAAAAGACGCAAAGATATATGTTGCCGGCCATCATGGTCTGGTGGGATCGGCTATTTGGAACAATCTGAAGAGCAGAGGCTATTGCAACCTGGTGGGACGCACCCATGCGGAGTTGGATCTTACCGATCAACAGGCTGTAAAGGATTTCTTTGACAAGGAGCAACCTGATGCTGTCGTGCTGGCTGCCGCCTTTGTAGGCGGTATCATGGCCAACTCCCTTTATAGGGCCGACTTCATCATGCAGAATATGAAGATGCAGTGCAATGTCATCGAGCAGAGCTATAAGCACCATGTCAAGAAGCTCCTCTTCTTGGGAAGCACTTGCATCTATCCGAAGAATGCCCCCCAGCCAATGAAGGAGGACGCATTGCTGACCTCCCCGCTGGAATATACCAATGAGGAATATGCCATTGCGAAGATAGCCGGACTGAAGATGTGTGAGAGCTATAACCTGCAGTATGGAACCAACTATATCGCCGTGATGCCCACCAATCTATATGGCCCCAATGACAACTTCCATCTGGAGAACTCGCATGTGCTCCCTGCCATGATGCGCAAGATCTATCTCGCACGCCTCATACATGAGAACAACTGGCAGGCCATACGTAATGACATGGACAAACGCCCGGTCAATCCTACAGATAGGCTCCGTGCCGTCATCGGTGAGGGAAATGTCGATGGGAACAATGATCAGGATCGCATCCTGAAGGCTCTCGCTTTTTATGGCATCGAGGATAATAAGGTGACACTGTGGGGTGATGGAAGTCCATTGCGCGAGTTCCTTTGGAGTGAGGACATGGCGGACGCTTCCGTTCACGTGTTGCTTCATGTGAACTTCAAGGATATCATCGGCATCGAGAAATATTCGAGTGTATTCTATGGCGCACGGACTGACGGCCCTGTCAACCGCAACAATTCCGAAGGCCGTGGAGGTGCTATCCCCTCCTTGGGTGAGATCCGTAACTGTCATATCAATGTCGGTACAGGCAAGGAACTTACTATTAAGGCTCTTTCTGAGCTGGTGGTGAAGACCGTCGGCTTCACGGGAGAGGTCGTTTGGGATAAGACGAAGCCCAATGGGACACCGCGTAAGCTGATTGATGTGACGAAACTCCATGATCTCGGCTGGCGTCATAAGGTGGAGATTGAGGATGGTGTGGAGAAGCTCTACCGGTGGTATCAGGACAGCCTTAGATAATAGTGGAAAATGGAGAGGGATTATCTGATCGCTCAATACATGAATGATTAATGAATAAAGACAATATGAAGAATATAAAAACCTTACTTGCGGTGGCGTTACTGGGAATGTCTTCATTGACGGTTGCTGCCCAAGCGCCCCAGGATGCCGACAGTAAGTATGCTGTCGATCTGGTAAAGGCGGAAACATCAGCCCCCACCTTGAAGTTAAAGACCATTGATGGTAAGAAGTTTGATCTTAGCGACTTGAAAGGCCATTATGTGGTGCTCGATTTCTGGGCATCGTGGTGTCCTGATTGCCGTCGTGAGATACCTGATGTAAAGCGTATGGTGTCGGCTTTTGAACCCCGTGGCGTGAAGTTCGTAGGTGTCAGTTTCGATACCGATGCACAGGCATGGAAGAGGACCGTGCAGAAGTATGGACTTACCTACACCCAAGTGTCAGAGTTGAAGAAGATGCGCGAGAGCGTGACGGCTAAGACCTGGGGTGTGAACTGGATTCCTTCGATGGTGCTTGTCGATCCGCAGGGTAAAGTAGTGTTGAGTACGGTGCTGTCGTACAAGATGGAGAAGAAACTTACCGAGCTGTTCCCCGCTCCCAAGGCACAATGCGTGAGTGAGGATTTTACCGTTCAGGGTGCTGTGGGTAAGCTGGCAGCGACGTTGCAGCGTCCCCAGCTGGCAGAAGGTGCTAAATGTCCGTTGGTGGTGATCTGCCACGGATTTACCGACAGTAAGGAAGCGTATCATTTGAGACTGATTGCTGATAGCCTTGCCAACCGTGGCATAGCTTCTATCCGCTTCGACTTTAATGCTCATGGAAAGAGCGAGGGCAAATTTGAGAACATGACTGTTCCCAATGAAATCGAAGATGCTGAGCATGTCGTCCGTTATGCCCTTCAGTTGCCTTGGGTGAGCGAGGTGGCTCTTGCCGGTCATTCCCAGGGTGGCGTGGTGGCTGCCATGGCTGCCGGTGAGATGGGTAGTGACACGATCAAGGCGGTAGCATTGATGGCACCTGCGGCTGTGCTGCGTGAGGATGTCATCCGCGGCAATACTCAGGGAGCGATGTATGATCCGCTCGATCCTCCCGCAACGGTTGCCCTTCCTGGCCGGCCTAATTTGAAGTTGGGTGCCGACTTTATCCGTACGGCCTTCAAGTTGCCGATTTACGAGACTGCGGCAAAGTATCAGGGTCCTGCTCTCATCGTGCATGGTAATGCCGACCGTATAGTGCCTTATACTTATGGAGAGCGTTTCCACAATATCTGGAAAGGTAGCGAGTATGATTATCTCGATGGCTTTGATCATATGTTCTCACAGAACCAGTATCGTTTGGCCGAATTGGTGGCACGGTTTATGGCTAAGGCTCTTTAGCCCTAATCGGTCTGGAGGAATGGCCTGTGCTGACAGGTGTACCGGTCTGTCTGAGAGGATGACGTGTAAATAAAGATGGGAGAAGTCCATCTGTCATTCTTATTTCGTGAGAATACTTTCAGTCAGGTGTCTGCCCCCTCCGTCCTGTGATGGAAACACTACAGGAGCACAAGGTCGGTTCCTCGGCTTATGTACCCGAAAGAATGAAGTTGGCTGCAAAGGCACATGCAGTTGGCTGCTAGAGCCAGGTCAGCCGACATTATTCAACATAATATGAACGGGTTTAAATACAGTAAGTACCGTTTGGGATAGGGGCGGGCCGTGGCGCCAATGAGCCGACCATAGTCTCGGTATTGGCCGGCTCTAGTTTGCTTGCGATGGAGGCATGGGAAGTCAGAGGTTTCCCGCTGATGTCCTTTATTTCTTCATTTGTATTAGGGATAAGGGACGTCGGATAAGCCGATAAAAGTATCTGAACAAGCATTATGGGGTATTAATGGCCTGGTGATTTTATACTAGGGTGGTAAAATAGAAAATATTAAGGATATTTTGTTGCAGATTAAAAGAAATTCCTGTAACTTTGCGCCCAAATTAATATAACATGGCAAACAACCGATTAGACGCATTAGACAAAAAGATTCTGCAGCTCATCGCCAATGATGCGCGTATCCCCTTTTTGGAGGTTGCGCGCGCCTGCAGTGTGAGTGGAGCTGCCATCCATCAGCGCATTCAGAAGCTGACTGCTCAGGGTGTGCTCAAAGGTTCACAGTTTATTATCGATCCGGAGAAGATTGGATACGAGACTTGTGCTTATGTAGGTCTTTATCTGAAAGATCCGGGAGATTTTGATGAGGTGGTGGAAAAGCTGCGTCGAATTCCTGAGGTGACCGAGTGTCACTATACCACGGGAGGCTATGATATGTTCATTAAGATCTATGCCCGCAACAACCATCATCTGCTCAATGTCATTCACGACAAGTTGCAGCCCTTGGGGTTGTCGCGTAGTGAGACGATCGTCAGCTTCAATGCAGTCATTGACCGTCAGTTGCCTGTTGCGGAGCTGACGGCCGACAATGCTGGTGAGCAGCCTGTCGAGGAGCCCGAAGCGCCGGCAGCAATAGAGGAATGACCGCTTGTTGTGCGGGACTGTTCCTTTAACCAGAAAGAGAAGTTACGATAAGCAACATGAGGGAAAGGGCTTTCCGAAGGGTTTACGGAAGCACCCTCGCTTGTTCTGTGCTAAGTACATAGACTTAAGGTATTAAGGATGTTTTCTGTGATATTCCATAAAGGAGAAGCCAATATGCTTCTCCTTTTTTGTTGTTTCCCATTCGTTCCAGTTGACTTGAGGAAAGAAGGCGTCCGCTTTCTCGGCGGCCTTGTCCACAAGGGTGAGATAGAGATGCGTTGCCCGCGGCAGGGCCTCCCTGTAGACGCTCTCGCCACCGATGACGAAGACCTCTTCCTCGTCTCTCCCTTGCAGATGATGCAGGGCCTCTGTGAGGGACGGGAAGACGCGGCAGCCTTCTATGGTCGTACGGGTATGGCTTAGTACGATGTTCTCCCGTCCGGGTAGCGCACCGTGGGGGAGCGAGTCATAGGTCTTGCGCCCCATGATGATGGGATGGCCGAATGTAATTTCCCGGAAATGGTGGAGATCTTCGGGCAGATGCCAGAGCAGACGGTTCTGATAGCCTATGGCACCGTTGCGGTCGAGGCAGGCAATGAGTGAGAGTTTCATTCCTTGATGATTTCTACGGGTTGTTCGGGCAGATGGGTACTTTTGATGCGCCATTCCATCGGATAGATGTTGTTGGCACGGTTGCCCATGTTCTTTTCCAGTCCGAGCGGATGGCCATGGTAGCAGACTACGACATATCCTTTTGGAGTAGTGTCCGGCAGTCTGACAGCCTCCCGGCGCAGATAGGACAGCGCGTCCTGATAGTCAAGCTCCACACGGGGAAAGGCTTCGGGCAGGAGGGCTGTGCTGAGTGCAAGGGCCGGAGAAGGCAGAATGTCACGTCCTTTAACCATACCCAATGGTACCCCGGCATGCAGGATATGCAACCGATTGGCGGCAATGTCGTATAGGGGCAGCCATGAGGATGGTATGGCACGGTAGACATCCGCATCGGTGCGGACAGCATAAGTACCGCAATTGTATAATTTTGTTAACAGTGTGTCTGGATTTGTCTTAATGGCTTTATTATCAGGTACTTTGCAATGCTTTTGAGACCTTCCTTTTTTGTCTCCCTTTTGCAGCCCGGCAGCCATCTGTCGGAGTACGTTCGATTGCTCTCCGGGTTTGCGAAGTATGGCCATGAAAAGTCCTTCACCCCGTGTCTCTCCGGGGATGAAGCGGAAGATATATCGTCCATCCGGCACGACGGGATATAGGGGACAGTCCTCGTCCGATGTCTCTGTTGTTGCCAGAGTATCGGCGGGTATGTCTGCCGTTGTAGAAAGCTGACGGGTCAGTCCTTCGGCGATGCCCCATTCTTCAGGGATCTTGATGGGTTGTGGCTCTGCTCCAAGGTGTTTACAGATCCATCCGACATTTTCCTCATCTTCATGAAGGTTGATCGTGCAGGTGGAGTAGATCAGCAGTCCTCCCGGACGGAGACATTTCCAGGCCTGTTCCACGATCTCGCGTTGCAGGGCCGTACATTCCTTGACATGCTGTGCGCTCCATTCCTTGACAGCATTGGGATCCTTGCGGAACATGCCTTCTCCGGAGCAGGGCACGTCGGTCAGGATCACGTCAAAGAGCAGTCCGCTCTTGGCATAGTCCTGGGGATAGTTGCGTGTCACCATTGTATTGGGAGATCCCCATTTCTGGATGTTCTCCGTGAGAATGCTGGCGCGAGTGGCAATGGGCTCGTTGCTTACCACGAGGCTACCCTCGGGCAGGACGCTCAGGGCAGCTGTCGACTTTCCGCCGGGTGCGGAGCAGAGGTCGAGCATCGCCACAGGCTCGTGTACGAGTTGGCGGAGTACCTCGCAGACAAACATGGATGAGGCTTCCTGTACATAGTACACACCTGCATGAAGCAGAGGATCGAACGTGAAGGCCGGCCGGGAGGCTAGATAGAAGCCCGTCGCACACCAGGGTACACGGTCGTTCAGACCTGTGATGTCTTTCTGTTTGGTTGTATTGAGACGGAGAGAAACGGGTGGGTCCGTTGTGAGGGCAGCCACAAGATGATCGTATCGGGAAGGTCCCAGAACGCTACGGGTGTATTCTTCGAAATCTTTGGGGAGTGTCATTCTATTCTGTGAAGTTAAAGGATACGCAGTAAGACAGCCCGCCCTATGGCTGAGGCTGTGATGTAGGAGAAAAGCCAATATTTGAGAGTAAACCGGCGGTGCGGAAGAGGAAATAGGCTTTCGTCTCTCAGGAAGTCTGCAGCCTTTTGGAGTCGCTGCGGAGAATGGGTGTGTCGCATGACATTATAGAGATGATCCATGGACAACTGGCAGAGACGTCGGTATAGTGCTTCGCGCCGTTTCCCTTTTTCTAAAGCTCTGCGATAGTTAAGGTGATGTATGACATGCTCAATGTCTTGGAAAGCCTTCTCTTTCTTTTCTTTACTTTTCTGGTGCATGACCGATCCGTCATGTTGCCGGTAAATGTAAGCGACAGCTGTTGTTTCGACGAGCCGCTGTGCGTTGAGCATGAGTAGGGGGGTAAACTCTTCATCTTCCCGGATGAGTTGGGGATTGAACCGTAAGTCGCCAAGCAGTTCACGTCGGAAGAGGTAACTGCATACGGAAGCCCGCATGTTATGGTGGCAGAGCCAGTCCGGACCACTGACAATAGTGGCGTCTTGATAGGCGACGGTAGTCATTTCGGACGGTTGATCGTCAGGATTGTGGCTGGTTTCTCGCTTGTCGGCATGGTGACGGTTGCTATGAGAACAATAGGGACAAATAGGGTGATAGGAAGAAGGATCTTGGCTTTCCCGAAAATGGAAAAGTATCAGATCGCCCTTGTCGCGTCGGGCCAGATCTATGATGTGGTTATAGGTGGAGGGCTCTAGCCAGTCATCTGCGTCTACAAATTGGATGAAGCGTCCTCGTGCCTTCTCAATACCGGTATTGCGGGCGACTGATTGTCCCTTGTGAGATTGATGGAGATAGACTATATGGGTGTGATAGCGCGATTCTATTTCTTTCCATGAGCAGAGGGTCGTATCTTCGGAAGGAAAGGATGTCGTGCCTGCCGCTTTCTTGCGTCTCGATATTTCTTGAAGAGTTTCGGAAGTTGTATTTATTTCGTCTGATGGATGACATGTACAGATTCCGGAAGGAAATGTCTGTATTGTGGATGGTTGGTGTCCGGCAGTTTGCTGCTCCCTGTCTGTAGAATGATGGAATGTTGCTGTCAGGGCATCTTCATTGCCGTCATCTACGACGATGATCTCGCGTTCTGCATCCGACAGATGCAATTGTAGGATGCTGTCAATGCAATGTTGGAACATTTCTGCAGAAACGTTCCAGACAGGAATGATGAATGAGATTAGCGGCCGGTCTTGCGATAGAACCGATGTGCGAGTTTGTTGACTTGGCATAAGCCTTTCAGTCCGATTAAGTGTTTGAGTCTCAGCTTGGTTGTGTTGTTGTAGGGTTTGTCGGGCAGACGCGGTACAATCCCAGTGTTTTCATATACATCAAGTGCGATATTAAGCACATGGGCATAGTATTCTGCGTTGCATATCTTCGGGATGATACGTAAGTGGTTGTCCAGTAGCTGACGGAGGGCCTCGCCGTCCGCTTTGGCGGTGATGCCTGTAGGATTGTCATAGTAGAGATAGAGCCCGACGCTTATCGTTGCCCACAGGTGGCAGCGGCTGAGCAGCAGGGGCAGCATGGCGACATCTTCAAACTTTTCGTCTTTAGGGAAGGCAAGTCCCTTGAAAATTTCCGTCCTGTAGATTTTATTGCAGGCATAGGAATGTTGGTAAGCATGCCCTTCCAACCAATAATCCTCTATGCTTTTGTATTCACGGCGGGAAAATTGCAGGAGATGTTGTCTTCGGATGTTGCCGTAGTGCTCGTAGATAGGGTATTCTACGAAGTCGTAGTCAGGATGTACGTTGATGATCTCCATGACAGCTTGAAGCGTGTCCTTGCCCAGGGCATCATCGCTGTCGATAAAGGTGACATACTCGCCATGCGCTTTATGCAGTCCGTGATTACGTGCCTGACTGAGTCCTTCATTTTTTTGCAGGGTGAGCATCTGCACACGGTGATCGCGTTGGCAATATTCTTCCATGAGAGCATGTGTTCCGTCGGTCGATGCGTCATCAACAAGGATGACCTGCACGTCGCGGAACGACTGGCTCAGCACAGAGTCGAGACAACGCCTGAGCGTCGTCTCGGCCTGATAGGCGGGTATGATGATGGAGAGTCTCATCCCGGCAATTAGCAATGTTTGCGCGAGAAGATACTCATATTATCAGAAGGCTTGAATACGATCTTGTCGTGCTCTTCGATGGTGATCTTTTCCTTCGTTTGTGGATTGATACCCTGACGGGCGGGGACCGTCTTACGTTGGAAACGTCCGAAATCGGGCAGGGCGATCTCGCCGTCGCCTTCAGTCAGATTGTCAGCAATAGCTCCGAGAACAGCGTTTACAAATTTCGAAGCGTCATTTCTTGAAATCTCAGTGTTGGCAGCTACTGCTGCAATGAGTTGTGTTTTGTTCATAATTAAATTTTATACTCGTATTTATTATTTATTTTTATGTATGAAGAGTAATGCAAAAATCCCTTTTGGAGTGTCTGGGACCGGTGGACTCTTAAAAGAAGACAGATGAACTTTGTAGCCCCTGGTTATTGGTACATGGCAATCTGATCCGTTGTCTTCAGATCACTGCTCTTATTGACGAATGGCAGGAAGCGTTGCGCCCACAGCAAATGATCGCGGTAGTACTTATCATAGTTCTTTCCGGTGGGCAACAGACTGTTAGTCTTTACCCATCCGTAGCAGTGGATGAATTGTCCATTACCGATGTAGAGCCCTACATGTTTGATGACGACATCATCTTCTTTATTCTCATTCTTGTTACCGAAGACGAGCAGGTCGCCCGGATTGAGGTTGTCCAAAGAGGCGGCGGTGAAGATACGTACACCCATATTTGCCTGTCGTATCATGTCGTGTGGCACCAGGATATCGTGTTGGATAAGGACGGTGCGGATCAGACCGTCAGCGTCAACTCCTTTTGTGCTTGTACCACTGGCCATGTCGGGTATGCCCATGAGCTTTTGTGCGGTATTAATGATACTCGCTGGTGTGTGTGTTATGCGCTCACGCCAGCTGGACAGTTCTTCACTGTCTGCGCGACGGATAAATCCTTGCCGGCCATCGGGATATTCCACATAGAAATAACGATCCCGGCAGCTTACCAGCTTGAGACGGTCGCCTGCGACAACATCGCTGACAGTTTGCGCCTTGGCGGATGGCAACTGATAGACGAAGGCGTATGTCGCCGTGACCACCACCTGGCGTTGGCGATTCCACGTACTGAGCTCGTCGCGTGTGACCTCCTTCAAGGCTGAGGGGTGTACCCATGCCGTGAGGTGGTCGGGGGCTTCCACCTCCCACCACGTCGTTGATTTCTGCAGTATGCGCAAGGGTGTCCCAAGCAATGCCTGGGAGCGTCCTATGGCTGTATAGCTGCCACTTTGTCGAAGGTTGCAAACGGAAACGTTTACAACACACCAGTCTGTGGTCAAAACATTAGTGCTGTCTGTGTGGGGACACTCTTCGACGATCGCTTGCAATCCTCTAGTGGTAATGGCGTCGTCTTTCAGTACATCTCTACGTGTTTCCATCTCTCACATCTTTAAATCATAGTTCTCACTGCAAATATAATCATATTTTCGGTGGTGTGTATGCCGTGATTCCAGTTTTATGTTTTTTTAAATGCGGTTGTTTATTAAATGTTTCTTTTGTTTATTTAAGAGTTAACAACTATTAATATTGTTCTTCGCTTTTGAACTGGAAACGTCTCCTGATAGCCTGTTGACCGGTAAATAAGTGTCCCTTGCTGGTTATTGGTTGAAAAAGGGAAGAAGAAAGTTCTTTTAATGGTTTCTTGGCTCTTTTTGTGATAGCCTGTCGACTATTTGGGCGCAGCCCGATTTGTTCGGGCTATAGAGAGGTAATCGTCCGCCATTACGACATATTTTTTGATGGTAACTTTTTGGGCGTTTCTATTTCGTAAAAGTTCCTGTCGTCAGCATCTCTTCTTGGATAAGCCCGAATCGGTCATTAGACTTTGGGTAGATTGCCTGCTTCTGTCTTGTGGATTGCTTTTCTTCTTGCTGAAGGCGTAGCGGGCTACGTCGAGGCAAGACGGAAAGCAAGACGCTGGCAGAAGTGGGCAAGATGCCCAAAGAGCTTTCCCTTTCAACGGAAACGAGCCTTTTGCGGTCTAATGACCGATTCGGGATAAGTATAGGAATCGGGGCTGTACTTATCGGAAAGTCGGGCCACGTGGATAAGATAAATTGTAATCTTTTTCTGAATTGATATTTCAACTCATTCGTGAATAAAAACATCATCTCAAATCATCATTAAAAGGTTCAAAGGATTTTATGTTGTCTCTCGGGTAGTCTGTCAATCGCTTTGACGGAGGTAAGGATGTGCGGGACTAAGTGAAGGACAGGACGCTGGCAGGAAGGGATGTCGGACATGCCGGTAAAATATTTTTTGCGATCGGATGTGATATTTTTTAACCTTTCAATCTCTTTCGGATACATGTGGATGGGTGGTATTTTTGTTCTGTATTCATGTCGGTATTCAAAAAAATCGACTTATTTTCAATAATTAATGATACTTTTTGTTACCTTTGCACATAATAAAAAAATACGATATAAATTTTAAGTAAGATATGGGATTTCTCTCCAAAATATTCTCTCGTAAAGGGAACGAGGAAAAAGTAGGCGGCATGCAGGACTACATGACGCTGATCCGTGTTTATTTCCAGTCGGCTATTGCCGCTGAGGTAGGTATCACCAATATGGCCATGCTTCCTGATATGCGTGTCTTCAAGGCGACTTTCCACGTGCCGACGCAGAACAATAAATTGGGTGTCGGCGAGAAGAGTCAATGCAAGAAGATGATGCGCGAGTTATATAATACCGACGACAGTTTTTTCAAGGAGATCGATCAGTCGATTCATAAGCATTGTCACAAGATGCAGGATGTGCAGGTATATATGTTACAGTTCCAGAATTTCACGCAGGATCTGATGATGCTTGTCGGTAATCTGATGAAATTCAAATTGCGTCTCCCTTCCATGTTCCGTAAGGCACTCTATACGCTGACAGAGAAGACGGTGAATGATATCTTCACGAAAAATGATTTTAAGGATCCCGGCGTGATCAAGACGGTTCTCGGCATCCGCAAATACAACCAGCGCCTTGGCTTCTCACAGAAGTGGACCACCGACTTCGTCTTCCAGGTAGTGATGCTGGCTAAGAAGGAGCCGCGTCCCGGAGAAGAAGAGGAAAAGAAATAAGGATAGAAGAAGTAACGCGTAAAAAATCAGGGTGGAAACTTGCTATTCTGAAGCAAAAACATTACTTTTGCAAAAATAAGTATCGTCATGGGCGACAAGGAGAAAACTATCAATACGTTTGCCACGCGAGTGCGTCAGATGATTCTCTCTTACCGGGAAGTGGTGAAAGAGAATGCCGATCTGTATGCCATGGTGAACGAGCGCGACGCCAAGATAGCCCATCTGGAGGCGGCGCTCTCTCAAGCCCGTAATGATTACAACACGTTGAAGATGGCCCGTATGGTCGAGATCTCTGACGGCGACATGGAAAATGCCAAGAAACGTCTCGCCAAGCTGATCCGTGACGTGGACAAATGCATCACACTGCTCAGTGAAAAATAACAACGATGCAGAACGAAGAGGAAAAAATCAATATAAGGTTGCATATCTATGATACGGAAATTCCGGTAAGGGTGCCCCGTAATGAGGAGGCATTCTATCGTAGAGGAGGAACTCTCATCAATGAGCTCCTTAATGCTTATAATGCCAGTTTCAAAACGCACAAGAGCGATAAAGAGATCAATTATTATGTAATGATTGACCTGGCGTTGCGTCTTGAGAAGGAGCTTGACCGTAACGACACCAAGCCCTTTGTTGATATCCTTTCCCAACTGACTGCTGAGATTGAAGAGACACTGAAGCAGTCGGAGAAGTAGGAAAGAATCAATCAACACAATAAGTATACTATTTATGATAGGAATAATAATTGCTGCGGTCGTAGCCCTCATTATTGGCGGGCTCGCCGGATATGCTGTTTTCCGGTATGTAGCTACCGGAAAATATAAGGAGTTGTTGGCTGCTGCCGAAAAGGAGGCCGAGGTGATCAAGGAAAAGAAGCTCCTGGAAGTGAAGGAGAAGTTCCTTAATAAGAAGAGCGAGCTGGAGAAGGAAGTGCAGCAGCGCAACCAGAAGATCCAACAGAGTGAGAACCGGCTCAAGCAGCGTGAGATATCGCTCAATCAGCGTCAGGAGGAGTTGGGCCGCCGCCGTCAGGAGGTGGAGCAGTATCAGCAGCGTATCGACAATGAGAAGAAGCTGCTGACTGTGAAGCAGGACGAGCTGAACAAGATGCAGGAGCAGGAGCGAGCCAAGTTGGAGGAGCTCTCCGGACTGTCTGCCGATGAGGCCAAAGCGCGTCTGGTGGAGAGCATGAAAGACAAGGCGAAGATGGATGCCGCCTCTTATGTGAATGAGATCATGGATGAGGCCAAGCTCAATGCGAACATGCAGGCTAAGAAGATTGTTATCCAGACTATTCAGCGTGTGGCTACAGAGACGGCCATCGAGAACTCGGTCAGCGTTTTCCATATTGACAATGATGAGGTGAAAGGCCGTATCATCGGTCGTGAGGGCCGCAACATCCGTGCTCTGGAGGCAGCGACAGGTGTGGAGATCGTGGTCGACGATACGCCGGAGGCCATCGTCATCTCTGCGTTCGATCCCGTCCGTCGTGAGGTAGCCCGCCTGGCATTGCATCAGCTGGTGGCCGACGGCCGTATCCATCCTGCCCGTATTGAGGAAGTGGTGGAGAAGGTGAAGAAGCAGCTTGACAACGAGATCGTCGAGACCGGTAAGCGTACGGCGATCGATCTGGGTATCCACGGCTTGCATCCCGAGCTGATCCGTATCATCGGTAAGATGAAATACCGCTCTTCCTATGGACAGAACCTTTTGCAGCACGCCCGCGAGACGGCCAACCTCTGTGCTGTCATGGCCAGCGAGCTGGGTCTCAATCCGAAGAAGGCTAAGCGTGCCGGCCTGTTGCACGACATTGGTAAGGTGCCCGACGAGGAGAGCGAGTTGCCCCACGCACTCTATGGTGGAAAGATCGCTGAGAAATATAAGGAGAAGCCCGATATCGTGAATGCCATTGCTGCCCACCACGATGAGGTGGAGATGCAGACGCTGCTCGCACCTATCGTACAGGTGTGCGATGCCATCTCGGGAGCGCGTCCCGGTGCCCGCCGTGAGATCGTCGAGGCTTACATCAAACGTCTGACCGCCCTTGAGGCAATCGCCATGAGCTATCCCGGCGTGACGAAGACCTATGCCATTCAAGCCGGACGTGAGCTGCGCGTCATTGTTGGTGCCGACAAGATGAGCGATGAGGAGAGCACCAAGCTCAGCTCGGAGATCGCTGAGAAGATTCAGAACGAGATGACCTATCCGGGTCAGGTAAAGATCACTGTTATCCGGGAGGTTCGTTCGGTAGCCTTCGCAAAGTAAATGTCGTCCTCTGAAAACTTGTAGTAAATGTGCCCTTCAGGCACTATAGGTGAAAGTGAAGGACGCATATCATGTTGCTTAAAAATAGGGTAAGGAAGGGACAATATGTCCTATACCTTATTATATATATAGGAACTTTATGTTTTATGTATAAAGAAGAGGTCGCCTCACACAGGCGACCTCTTCGCATATAAGAAAGTCGCAATGTTTGTTCCTAATTGGTGTGTCAGACTGCAGATATTTATTTGGGGACTTGTTTAAGGTCTTTTGTCTGTTAGTCATCCACATCTCTCGTCATGCCTTGATGTAGCCGCTATGCTTTTAACAATGGTAACAGGTAGATAGCTATATGGTGCCTTCGAACCTCTGATGACCGATTGGGATAAGGAGGAAACGTCTTCCAAAGTATTATAGGTAGTGGAATTAGAAGACAGTGATAAGGGTAGGCTCGTTTTTTTAATGATGTTTAAATAGTAAAAGGAGTTAAAAGCTAGGAAGCCTTGTTCCTCTTTTTTCAAAAGCCTTGTTTTTTTTAAAAAAAATAGGGTAATGCTTGTGTATATGGATTATTCTCTGTATCTTTGCGTTGTAAAATCTATCCACCTATCCCCTTTTTTAGAAAGGGACTTGATGATACGTAATAGAAAACTCCGTATGAAACGAAGAGATGTTATCTATCAGACGGTGGAATATAAGAAAGAATAACTTTTATGTCTAACTTAATTTAACTAATTACATGAGAAAGAAGTTTTTTAGTGCGTTACTGTTGATGACGCTGGCAGTGCCATTGACAGGTGCGTTGGTTTCTTGCTCGGATTATGATGACGACATCAGTTCTTTACGTGATGACGTTACAAGTCTGAAGAGCCAACTCGAGACAACTAAGTCGGACTTGGAGGCTCAGCTCACCACTATTAAGGGTGATTTTGCTGCACAGATCCAGGCTGCTGTTGAGGGTAAGGCTGACAAGAGCGAGGTTGAAGAATTGAAAGTGTCCTTGGATGCTGCAGAGTCGAAATTGCAGGCACAGATCGATGCTATCAACGAGGCTATTGAGGGTCTTGATGCAGGAAAGATCAATGATGCTATTGAGACATTGGCTGCAGTTACAGGTGATGTTAAGGATCTTAAATCCGACGTAGACGGTATTGATCAGCGTTTGGGTACTGTAGAGGGTAACCTGAAAATCCAGCAGGCTGCACTTGATGCATTCTTGAAGGCTATCCAAAGCAACGGCTATGAGAATGTTGACGAGCTGATTGCTGCTGTAAAGGATGCCCAAAGCAAGATTGAAGAGATTCAGGGTGACCTTGCCAATTATAATGGTGATATCACGGATCTGAAGAGCCGTATGGAAAAGGCTGAACTGGCGTTGAAGACCCTTGATTCTACGGTTGCAGGTCTCTCGGGCCAGATTGATGCTTTGACGGCGTATATCGAGAAGATGCTGTCAGGTCTCGTATTCGCTCCTGACTTCTACTATGGCGGTATTGAGGCTATGGAGGCTACGACTATCAAATATACACCGATAAAACTTTCCAATAATAGTACACTCGAGAAACCTGAGGTAGAGACTTGGGGTAACCTTAAGATGGATGCATATCTTACTCCTGATATCGTTGCCAACTATCACATGAATCCTTCTTATTTCGATGTAACGAAGATCAAGTCGATGAAGGTGGTTTCTGATGATAAGGAGTATGTTGAGATAGGTAATACCCGTGCAGCTGCAAGTGCACCTTCTGTTGTAGAAGGCAGCTGGCTCAACTCGAAGGATGGTATGCTCTCTGCAACTATTAATCTCGATGCCAATGCAGTTAAGGATGATCCCTCGCATGTAACTGTGCTTGCTGTGCAGGCTTGCTTCAATGGTGAGAATGGTAAGGACTCTGTTGTTACATCTGATTATGCAGCAGTAGCTAAGTCGACCATCAATAATGTGGTGATTGCAGATCCGTTAGCAGAGCCTTTTGACCCGTTGAAGGGTATCTGCACTTTGAGAAAGTTCCATGTATATACATACGCAAAGGATGCTATTGCTTATGCTCCTACTCATGATCTCGTATATAATGATCCTGAGGGCATAGATCTCACCAAACTCGTTCAGGCTCATTTCAATCGTAATGGCAGTTCTATGGAGCAGGCAATGGATGATGTTTCTAAGTATGGCATGAAGTGGGAGTTCGCAGTTTCTCACTATACAGCCGGTGGAAACAAGACTTCAGAGAGTGCCCACATCTATCTGAAGGACAACCATGCCATCGCTTGTACCGTAGACGCTTCTGGTAAGCCGCAGCCGGGCAGTCAGGACAGATCTTCTTTGGATCGTCTGCCTATGGTTCGTGTGACGCTTGTTGATACAACGAAGACAGAGAATAACATCGTAGCTGTTGGATTTATCAAGCTCAAGATCGTAGAGAAGGCTGCAGAGCCTGCTGAGGCTATTGATGTTAATTTCGATGGTAAGGGCTATGATCTGAGTTGCACTGACTATAACCAGACTTTGACTTGGGCACAGATCGAGGATCAAGTATTGGGTAAGCTCAACATGTCTAAGACAGAGTTTGAGACTCAGTATGAGATTGAGGAAAATAATGGTGTTGTTCAGCTGTATGCAAATACCGAGAATGGTCCTGCGGTGACAACTCAGTATGGTACAGTAAAAGAGCTCAAGGATGCCGATGGCCATACAACTAATGTACTTTCCTGGACTGTGACGGCTGACGAGATTGCGAAAGCTGTATATGATAATACAAAGAATGCATACAAGACGGGTGTAAATCTTGAGACGGGTGTTAAGTTCGGTCGTAAAGATCACGATATCACAAAGCCGGCTGTTTATGTATGGTTCCACACTGGTACGATCACTACTCCGACTGCTACTTTGGCCAATAGCACAAAGATCGTGGAGAAGTGGGCTGCAACCAATGGCGCTCTGAAGTCTGGTTATGATGAGATGCACTACTATGTAGGAGCTCCTAAAGAAGATAAAGTTCTGTCATTTACTCAGAGTGTTGTAAAAGGCTTCCAAGGTGGCAAGATTACTCTGACAACAACGGGTAGTGATGCGTTCAAGAGCGATGCTCTTACGTATGAATACAGATTCATTGTTACCGATGCTCATAAGGAGCAGGTTGGTCTGTCTGGTACGAAGTACACAATGAGCGCATCTGTTGATGGTCGTGAGTTGTATGCGACAGCTGGAGGTATGAAAGAGATTGTTGCTAAAATTAATGGATCTACAGGAGTAGTTGAATATGATGAGACAGGATTCTACGGTACCTATGGTCAGGATCTGCTGAATGCAGCATCTCACAATGATCTTGCACATACTGTAACGGCAACTGTTGCTATCTATGCAACGAATGCATGTGGTATGCCGCTTCCTATTGAGAACAATACATTTGATATCAAGTTCCTCCGTCCTATTAATGTTGAAGGCGCAACAGGTATAGCATTTACCGATGCTAAAGATGGTAGTAACAAGGTAGATCTGTATAAATTAGTTACGTTCACTGATTGGCGTGATGTTTGGAAGGACGAGTTCGTTAAGGCTCCTGCTAATGGTTATGGAGTAACTAAGATCACTCCTGATGTTGACGATATTACAACTAACATGAATAATGGCACTTTAGGAACGACTCTTCTGTCGTCTATTACTAAGGACATTACCTTCAAGAAGGTTGCAAATGCCGGAGAATCTTACGGCGGCGTTCAGTTCGGCCAGCTGGTTTATGAGAACCAAGGTCACGCGACAGCCGAATTTGTAGTTCGCGTACCTATAACAGTGACATACTATTGGGGTGAGGTTAAGACTTATGTAGACATTACTGTAAATGCTACACAAGGTAATAAGGTAGCTCGTCGCTAATATTAGTAGACATTGATTGGGGAGGTACGTCTGGGTAAGGCGTACCTCTCTTTTCACTTTGCAAATTACAATCTATGATGCGTTTATTCCGTTACTTTTGTTTTGTATTTGTACTTTCTTTAGTCTTTGTCGGATGTTCTGACAAGTCGAAGAAGAAAGAGGTTCATGAGGAGATTCAAGGTCCAATGATGACTCTGGAAAAGAGAGACACCACGGAAGTGTATGACATGACCAAGAATTTTCTTGAGCTTCTTAAGTCAAATAATATAGACAAGGCTGTCTCTATGCTCTATTATCTGACTCCTGACAAGAACGTCATCCCTCTGCCCGACTCTTTGGCTGAACGGCAAAAGGCGATCTTCAAGAGATTTCCGGTTTTGAGCTATAAGATCGACAGCATCATCTTCTATACCGAAACGGACAGTCAGGTGAAATACACGATTGAATTCTTCAAGAAGCAGCCCGGCGATCCGCGTCCTAATACGACATCATTCTATATTAAGCCGATGCGTATCCAGGGACAATGGTATATCACAATGTTCGACTCCAATACCTATAATGGAGGAGAGACCAAGATCAAAAATTAATTTTAAGACTTGAAGGTATGAGAACGATTAGGTTTTTTGCATTAGCGTTGGCTGGATTCATGTGCATGCAGGCATCGGCCAAGACTGAGGCAGATAGTTGTGAGTTTAATGGCCATTGGTTTATCAGTGCCCATGGTGGTGTGCAATATACGTTAGGAGAAGCAAAATTCGGTGATCTGTTGTCGCCGACAGTACAGCTCGCCGGTGGCTATCAGTTTAATCCATGGTTAGCTGCCCGTCTTTCTGTCGGAGCATGGCAGAGCAAAGGCGGATTTAATGGATATGTGATAGGAGGCCGTGCGACAAATACGACGTATAAGTATAACTATGTCGCTCCGACCATCGACGTGATGTTTAATCTCTCTAATATTTTTTGCGGATATAATCCTAATCGCGTATTCAATCTCGGCGTGTTTGTAGGCGGTGGTGTCAATGTCGGTTTCGGCAATGATGAGGCCAATGAGCTGAACGCAGCCGGTTATAACATGCGGTATATCTGGTCTGGCACTCAGGTGCTTGCAGTAGGCCGTGGCGGTCTGGATTTGGATTTCCGTGTGAGCGATCGTGTAAGTATCGGTCTTGAGGGAAGTGCCAATATCCTGTCTGATAAGTACAACTCAAAGAAAGCCGGCAATCCCGATTGGTATTTCAATGTGATGGCAGGTGTGAAGATTAATTTGGGTAAGACAAAGAAGAAAGTTGCTTCGCCTGCTCCTGCTCCCGTGCCGGTTCCTGTGGTAGAGTCTCAGCCGGAGACTGTTCAGCCGGCAAAGCCCGAACCGAAACCCGAACCAAAGGAAATACGTCGCGACGTGTTCTTCAAGATCAATTCTGCTAAGGTGGAAGATGCCGAGATGACAAAGATCAAAGATCTCGCTCAGTTCTTGAAAGACCATAGCGATGCTATTGTAGATATAACAGGTTATGCTGATGCCGGAACAGGTACGAAGGCTATCAACGCACGTCTTTCGGCTAGTAGAGCAGAATCTGTAAAGAAGGTGCTTGTTGACCAGTATGGTATTGATTCCGCTCGTATCCGTACGAGTTCTAAGGGTGACACGGTACAGCCGTTCAGTACGAACGATATGAATCGTGTTTCAATATGTGTGGTAGCACAATAATATATAGGTAAGAGAAGGTCTTTTAAGAGGGGTGCCCTCTTATGACCTTCTTCTACCCTTCATAATTTTGTTTTTTGACAGCGGAGATTGCTGTCAAGATATTCTTATCCAATGCTATGTGTAAGGTACATAGTGTTATGGGAATGGATTTTGTGGCAATGCAAGGAGTCTTGCAGAATTGCTCGGTTTGAGAGAGCTTTTTAGGATTTAAAATATTTGAAGAATAGCTCTTATGCAAGCCACAAGAGAATATACAGATTTCTAAGCTGATATTCATTTTATTGGTTGGAAATAAAATAAAGGATAGAGCGGCGGCTTTATACCTCATTTATATAATAACTTAAAAATCTTCTATATTTCGTGGAGAGGTTGCCTGCGAGGGTGGCCTCTCTTATGCTGAGGAGGATCTTTATAAGATTTTGTTTTCCGAATAAAGGCTGGCCGGAGACCGGTGATGAGCAGATATTAAGAACAATGATAATGCGATAATACCGCAGAATCCTCTTTATTAATTTTGCATAGTTTTTAGTTAAAGATCCGGGTCAATGCCGTGCCGGCTTGTCACGCGTAAGGCGGTGTAGATGTCGTGATGACGTCCCCCGCTGGCAGAGGCACGACATTCCCCCGGCAATGCCTTACTGGGGATATGAGGAGGATAGCCCTTTGACGTCACTAACTGAGTCAAACGTGGTAAATCGTCCTTGTCCCTTGATGGACCTGCAAGTTTCCGTTTCCTAACGAGAGGCTTGCAGGTCCTTTTTTTGTCTTCAACCGGTGCATCAGGCCGCAATCTTTCATTTCATGGGCTTGCCTTCCTCTTCCGTCCTCATCTTCACCAGCCCTCGTCCGGCGGCGATGCCTGCCTTCCGGCGATATCCCTCCGACAAGTAGCCATATGCTCATAGTCCATCGAGCCATATGC